>Ga0233375_1000002_pt1 | contig 235039 bp, 210 predicted proteins | sample ElkDunMinimDraft_10_FD_191539 | JGI IMG/M metagenome (GOLD analysis project Ga0233375, IMG submission 191539) | Fecal eukaryotic communites from dung pellets of Tule Elk in California, USA - Elk Dung E16 | ecosystem: Host-associated > Mammals > Digestive system > Large intestine > Fecal...
GCCACCGAGAGAGGTCGGCACCTGCGCGATCTGCGCGTGCTCCTCCGGGGGCAGCTCGTACAGGTCCTTGTCGACCGGGGCCGGCGGCTCGATGCGGTTCTTGATGCCGTCCAGGCCGGCCATCAGCATCGCGGAGAACGCCAGGTACGGGTTGGACGACGGGTCCGGCGCGCGGAACTCGATGCGCTTGGCCTTCGGCGACGTACCCGTGATCGGGATACGGATCGAGGCGGAGCGGTTACGGGCCGAGTAGACGAGGTTCACGGGAGCCTCGAAGCCGGGCACCAGGCGGTGGTACGAGTTCACCGACGGGTTGGTGAAGGCGAGCAGCGACGGCGCGTGCTTGAGCAGGCCGCCGATGTACCAGCGAGCCAGGTCGGACAGGCCGCCGTAGCCCTTCTCGTCGTAGAACAGCGGCTCGCCGTTCTTCCAGAGCGACTGGTGGGAGTGCATGCCCGAGCCGTTGTCGCCGAAGACCGGCTTCGGCATGAACGTGGCCGACTTACCGGCCTCGAACGCGACGTTCTTGATGACGTACTTGAACTTCATCAGGTCGTCGGCGGCGTGCAGCAGCGAGTTGAACTTGTAGTTGATCTCCTGCTGGCCGGCGGTGCCCACCTCGTGGTGGGCACGCTCCACGGACAGGCCGACCTGCCCGAGGGTCTTGACCATGTCGTCACGCAGGTCAGCGAAGCGGTCGCTCGGCGAGGTGGGGAAGTAGCCGCCCTTGAAGCGGGTCTTGTACCCGAGGTTGCCGCCCTCTTCCTCGCGGCCGGTGTTCCACGCGGCCTCGACGGAGTCGATGGAGTAGAAGCTCTCGTCCGCAGAGGTCTTGAAGCGCACGTCGTCGAAGACGTAGAACTCGGCCTCGGCACCGAAGAAGACGGTGTCGGCGATACCGGTCGACTTGAGGTAGGCCTCGGCCTTGGCCGCGATGTTGCGCGGGTCGCGGGCGTAGGCGTCACCCGTGAAGGGGTCCACGATCGAGAAGTTCACGATCAGGGTCTTGGCCTTGCGGAACGGGTCGATGAACGCCGTCGTGATGTCCGGCACGAGCTTCATGTCGGACTCGTGGATCGCCTGGAACCCGCGGATCGACGAGCCGTCGAACATGAGGCCCTCGCTGAAGGCGTCCTCGTCGAACTGCTCGACCGGGATGTTGAAGTGCTGCGTGACGCCCGGCAGGTCGATAAACCGGACGTCGACGAACTCCACCCCCTCGTTGCGGGTGAAGGCGATCGCCTCCTCGGCGTTCTTGAACATCTGCGCTCCTTGCTCGCTCGATAAGTTCAGGGGGAGTCCGTCGGACCATGCCGGGACGAGCTGGGCACGATCGCTCGCGGAACGCCACGAACCTATGGGCAGGTAGTTTCTCTCTGGTTACTGATTGTTGTGGGAATGCCCATGACCTTTACGGACATTTGTCCGCAAGCGCTCGCCGAAGTCGATACGACAGTCGGCGAGCGGTTCTTCCGACGGCGCCAGTTGTCAGTGTCCTGGTGACGCTTGTCGTCAGCGTTATGGGTCATGGCTGAGGGGAGTACCGCGTACTGGACGGTGGGCCCCGTGTCTTCCATGAGATCCTTGAGCGATCGACGGAAGATCGACGTTGTGTCGACAGCCCGGAACGGTCGGTCGACACAAAGATGCGTCCGCTGAATCCTCCGAGCTTGCGTGGACGGCGACGCCGGCCGCGCCGCCGAGGCGGCGGACCGGGTGTGGAGGACCCTGCCCGCGCTCGGCTGGCCGTGCTGACCCTGGAACACATCGCACGCACAGAGAGGTGACGAGCCTGCTTGCTATCCCCTGGCGAACAGGTGCAATATATTGCGTGCCTATTCCACAGGATGCGCCAGCCCTCGATCGTCGTCTGCTCCGGGACGACGTCTATCACCGGCTGCGTGACGCTATCGTCGACGGCACCTTCGCACCTGGAGAGCAGTTGCGTGACGTCGATCTCGCCGCATGGCTCGGGGTCAGCCGCACGCCCGTCCGTGAGGCGCTGCTCCGCTTGGCTGAGGCCGGCCTGGTTGCCGCGCATCCGGGGCGTTCGACCACGGTCAGCTCGCTTACGGAGCGCGCAGTCCGTGAGGCGCGTGATGTGGTGGCCGCGATGCACCAACTCGCCGTCCGCCGAGCCGTCGGTAACCTCACCGAAGCCGAGCTGGACGCAATGCGTGAGGCCAACCTCCGTGTCCGTGAGGCAATCGCCCAAGGGGACATCGATGCTGCGCTGACCGCGGACGACGAACTGCATGCCGTTCCTGTTGCTGCCGCTGCCAATCGCGCACTGGAAACAGTGCTTGATCAATTCACGCCCATACTTCGTCGCGCGGAGATGCTGCGCTTTTCATCGGTGAGCGGACCAGCGGCTGCGGACCGCCACGATGAACTGATCCAGGCTTGCGCAGACGGTGACGTCGATCGTGCCGCTCAGATCGCCGCAGGTACCTGGAGCACGCTCGACCCCACGCCGGACTCGCCGTAGTGGGTCAGTGCGTGCGTCTGCGTGTCTGACTTCTGCTCGTGGCCGACCGGGTCTGCGTGTCGACGGCGTCGGTCAGGCGCGTGGTGCGCGCTCGAACGCTCGACGGATCATCGCGATCAGTACACGGGCCAGGAAGCTCGGGTGCTGCAGGGTCTGCGGCGGCGCGACGAGCTGTTGCACGGCGCTGAAGCGCCGGTCGAGCACCGGGTCGACCTGTGACGCCTTCGAGACCACGCGGGCGAACCAGTTCGTGAACGTCACGCCGCGCGGTCGGGCACCGGTGGTCTGCGGGTACGCGAAGTCACCGCCCGCTCCGAACTGCCACGGGACGCCGACCACGCCTGCGGCGGCGGCGTAGTAGTCGCGGGCCATCGCGGTGTCAGCCGAACCGTGCCGGTCGAGCGTCTCGCCGAGTGCCACGGCCTCCAGGGCCGCGCAGGTCATCCCCTGCCCGTAGATCGGGTTGAAGCTGCACAACGCGTCACCGACCGTCACGAACCCGGCCGGGATCCGGTCGAGGTCCTCGAAGAGCCGACGGCGGCTCGACGGGAAGCGGAACGTGGTCGGCTCCGTCAGCGGGGACGTCTGGTCGAGCAGGTCACGGAGTGCGGGGTCGGGCAGCGACCGGGCGATCCGCTCGAAGTCTGCCGGGGCCTGGGGCATGGTGTCGATGTGCCAGGAGGCGAGGCCGACGAGCCATCGGTCACCCTCGATCGGGAGAATCAGCCCCGAGAACCGCTCCTTGCGGGGATCGGGCAGCACCAGCGCGCCCGACCTGCCCTCGAGCTGCCCAGGGCTCCGTGTGTAGAGGCGCGTCGCGTACCCCACCCCGACCTTGATCTCCAGCTGTTCCGGTACGGGGAACCCACGGCCCACCAGCCAGTGGTCGGAGCGCGCGCCCCTGCCGCTGCAGTCGACGACCAGATCGGCCGTCATCGTCTCACCGGTACCGAGCATGACTCCGGTCACGCGGTCGTCCTCGGCGAGCAGGCCTGTGACGGTCACGTTCTCGTGAAAGGTCACGGTGTCCTCGGCGGCGACGCGGTCCCGGATCACGGACTCGAGAAGCGGCCGGCCGACCGACACGAGGTCGAGGTCGGCGTGGATCGCCGGCCAGCGCCGGCCGAACCGATAGGTGATCAGGTCCCTGCCCATGTCGAACGTGGTGGCGCCGCGGTCGAGCAGCTCGCTACGCAGCCCGGGGAACAGGCGCTCCAAGGCGCGCAGGCCCGAGAGCAGCAGGATGTGACCATGGTTGCCCTGGGGTACGCCCCGCCGAGCCGTCGCGTTGGGCGGAAGGGTGTCACGGTCGAGCACGGTGACTCGCTCGTACCGGCTCGCGAGGACCCGGGCGGTGCTGAGGCCCGCCATGCTCGCGCCGATGACGACGGCGTGCTTGTTCATGTGTTCTGTCCAATCGATGTTCTGCGCCGGGGTGGTCGCGGCGTGTCTCAGGGTGGTGCGCGCCGGGGTGGAGGGACTGCGTCTCCGCAGGTCAGCGGAGAGCGCGATGGCGTTGACGGTAGGCGCGGAACGTGGACGAGCGATTGACAAATGCGCGACAAGTGGTCGACGGCCGAATCGACGGCAGGCAAGGGGGTCATGTGTGGTGGGCACGGTCATGTGCCGCTCAGGAGACCGTGCGTCGTACTGGGGCCCGACCCGCTGGTCTCCGTCGTCCTCGCCCAGCGCCGTGACCAGCTCCGACGTGACCAGGCTTCCGGCCGGGCGCTCGGGCGCGGCCGTCGGAGCGTGCCTCTACCCGTTCCCGAGCGAAAACATCACCCCCGTTTCGGGTGGCCGCCTCCCTTGATACTGCTGACAATATATTGGTGTTACTGTGCGGTGTCGGCCGCGCTGCTCGAGACCGATCAAGGGAGACTGGCATGGCGGAGAACCTGAAGAATGTGGTCCTGGTGCACGGGGCGTTCGTGGATGGTTCGGGCTGGCGCGGGGTGTACGACATCCTGACCGGCAAGGGGTACCGGGTGTCGATCGTGCAGAACCCGCTGACGTCCCTGGCGGACGACGTGGCAGCGACCACGCGGGTGCTGGACCAGCAGGACGGCCCTACGATCCTGGTGGCCCACTCCTGGGGCGGCACGGTGATCACCGAGGCGGGCAACCACCCCAAGGTTGCCGGCCTGGTGTACGTCTCGGCCCTGGTGCCGGACTCCGGCGAGAACACCGCCCAGCAGTACGAGGGATTCGCGGCGACCCCCGACTTCGTGATCGACGTCGGCGAGGACGGGTTCGGGTTCCTCAACCGGGAGAAGTTCAAGGACGGGATGGCCGCTGACAACACCGACGAGGAGGCCGCGTTCCTGCGCGACTCCCAGGTGCCGATCAACATGGCGACCTTCGAGGACGCGGTGACCACGGCCGCGTGGCACGACAAGCCGAGCTGGGCCGTCATCGCCACCGAGGACCGCTCGTTCGACCAGGCCATGCTGCAGCACATGGCACAGCGCGCGGGGGCCCGGGTGACCAACGTCTCGGCCAGCCACGACGTGTTCATCACGCAGGCGGGCGTGGTCGCCGAGGTGATCGAGCAGGCCGCAGCCGGCGTGCAGGGCTCCTAGCCGGGCCGCCGCCGTCCGGCACCGTACTTTCCGGGCGGCGGCGGGCCACCCCTCCTATACTCATGCCGTGCCAACTGCTCCAGACGGGGGCAGCGATAAGAAAGGCCCCCCTGTGTCCGACGACATGACGTTCGACCTTCTGGGGCCGGTCCGCATCCGTCGGGCAGGTAAGGAGGTACCCGCCGGGTCGCCGCAGCAGAGAGCGCTCGTGGCGATGCTGCTGCTGCACGACGGCAAGGCCGTGGGCATCGACGACCTCGCGGCGGCCCTGTGGGACGACAAACCTCCACGTGGAGCCCTCGGGACGCTGCGTACCTATGTCTCGCGCCTGCGCCGCCTGCTGCAGGACAGCGACGCCGCTATCGAGACCCTGGGCGGCGGGTACGCCCTGCGCACGGCACCGGGGGCCGTGGACGTCGCCCGGTTCGAGGCGTTGCTGCACCGGGGGCGGGAGCTCGGCCGTACCGGCGACCTGCCCGGCGCCGTACGGGTACTCACCGAGTCCCTGGCGCTCTGGCAGGGGGAGGGCCTGGACGGTGTCCCGGGCACCTACGCCGCCAACCAGCGGACCCGCCTCCAGGAGGAACGGCTGGCCGCAGGGTCACTGCGGCTGGCCGCCCTCCTGGACACGGGTGGCGCGGTCGTGTCGGAGCTCACGTCGCTGGTCGAGGCGCACCCCTACCGTGAGGAGCTCCGCGCCCTGCTCATGCGTGCGCTGTACCGCGACGGCCGACAGGCTGACGCGATCGAGGTGTACCACACCGGCGCACGCCTGCTGGGCGAGCAGCTGGGACTGGAACCCGGAGAGGCGATGCGCAGCACGTACCAGCGCATCCTCGTCTCGGACCCCACCCTGACCGGCCCTCCGGCGGCCGTCCCGGCTGTCGCGGCGCCCGCGGCGGCCGTCCTGCGCTCGGGTGTGCCTCAGCCGGCCCAGCTCCCGGCCGACCAACGTGGCTTCGTCGGCCGCCGGGACGAGCTCGCCTGGGCCGACGGGCTCCTCGCAGCCGAGGACCCGCCCACCAGCATCCTTGTCTCCGGGATGGGGGGAGTCGGCAAGAGCACGCTCGCGGTCCACTGGGCACACCGGAACGTGGCGAGCTTTCCCGACGGACAGCTCTATGTCAATCTGCGGGGGTTCGACCACCGGCAACCGCCCGTCTCGCCGGAAGATGCCCTCGTGTGGCTCCTGGAGTCGCTCGGGGTCCCCGGCGAGGAGGTGCCCGACGGGCTCGACGCCCGCGCTGCCCTGTACCGCTCGGCGCTCGCGGGCCGCAGGATCCTCGTGGTGCTGGACAACGCGCGGGACGCGGAGCAGGTGCGACCGCTCCTGCCGGGTACCCCGGCGAGCCTGGCGCTGGTCACCAGCCGCGACCGGCTGGGTTCGCTGCGGGTGGGCGGCACCGAGGCCATGCACCTGGACGTGCTGCCCGACGGCGAGGCGACGGCGCTTCTCACCCGTAGGGCAGGGGAGAGCAGGGTCGCGGCCGAACCGGACGCGCTCGTGACGATCGTCCGTGCCACCGCGGGCCTGCCGCTGGCCCTGGCCGTCGTGGCCGCGCGGCTCGCGGACGACACGAGCGTGCCGCTGGCGACGGTCGCGAGCGAGCTCAGGTCCGCCCGTTCGACCCTCGACGCGCTCGGCACCCCGGACCCGACCGTGGACGTCCGCGCCGTGCTCTCGTGGTCGTGCACCAACCTCGACCCGGAGACCCTGCGCGCGCTCTGCCAGCTCGCGGTCCTGCCGGAGGCGCCGTTCGACGCCTCCGCCGCTCGTTCCGCCATGGGCACAGGAAACATGCGGCTGCTGGACCGGCTGGTCCATGCCAGCCTGCTCACGCGCATGGGCGCCAGCGACTACGCGCTCCACGACTTCGTCCGGGCCTACGCGGGTGAGCTCGCCGAGCAGGAGCCCGAGGTCCGCCGCACCGCGATCCAACGGGCGCTGGACCACTACACCGGGTCGGCCGTCGAAGCCACGGCCGTGCTCGAGCCGCTCCGCGACCACCTGCGTCTCACGGACCTCGCCCCCGGCGCGGAGATCATCCGGCCCTCCGACGGGCCGGCAGCCTTCACCTGGTTCGCCGAGCGTCGCGGGGCACTCCGCGCAGCGGTCGAGGTGGCACGGGCCGAGGGGATGCACGAGCGCGCCTGGCAGCTCTCGTGGGCGCTCGCGGCCTATCTGCACCGTGGGGAGTACTGGACTGACGCGGTCGACCTGTGGCAGGTCGCGATCGAAGCGGCCGAACGCACCGGGAGCGCGGGGGCGCGGGCCCGGACGATGCAAGGGCTCGCGGTGGCCCTCTTCCATCAGCACCGAGCCCTGCCGGAGGAGGACCGGGTGTCCGGCGACCCCGACCCGTGGCTCCGTTCGAGTGCCCTCCTGCGTGAGGCGATCGACCTCTACCTGTCGGAGGACATGCGCGAGTCGGCGGCCTGGGCGCTGATCACCCTGGGGTCCTATGTCGGGACGGACAACGACCCGGTCTGTGTCACCGGGGCGCTGGAGCGTGCGCAGGAGCTCGCGGAGACCCCGACGCTGCGCGCCCTGGCGCTGAACAACCTCTCGGTGCACCTCGTGCTGCTCGGCGACATACCGCGCGGGGTGGAGACGGCGCGGCAAGCCGTCGCGCTGCTCAGGGAGCCCAATCTGGTTGCCCATGCCAGGGACACGCTCGGGATCGCAGAGCTCGCCGCGGGGGACGCGCGGGGCGCCATCGAATCGTTCCGCGAGGCGGCCCGGCTCTTCAAGTCCGTCCAGGACATGAAGCACCGGGGACTCAGCCTCGCGAACCTCGGTGACGCGTACGCCACGGCCGGTGACACCGCGTCGGCTTCCGCCGCGCGGAGCGAGGCGATCGAGCTCCTGGAAGCCGCCAACCACCCCGCGGCCGACCAGCTACGGAACCTGGCGCCGGGCGAGGTGCTCGAGGGCGACGTGTACTGGCGCTGACCGCACCTGCCCGCGCTATGGCCGGGCGACCTGGACGGTCGTCAGGGAGCCGTCGCCCAGGTGCAGGTAGCCGCGCCCGGCCTGGGGCCGTCCGCCGATCATGCCCCGCGTGATCCGCACGCCGACGAGCTCGCCGTCGGACAGCGCCTGCGGAGAGAGCAGCAGACCTGCACGGTTGCGCCGTGCCTGCTGCACCCATCCGGTGAGGGTGACCGACAGGCTGTCCGCGGCCCCCGCGGCGAGCACGGCCCACCCCGGTCCCGCCGCACCGCGTGCGAAGGACTGGAGGTCCTGGTCGAGGTCGGACTGGAGCACCAGCTCGGCGTCGTCCACGACGATCACGCCGAGCTCCTGCGTCACCTGCGTGAGCACCTCACGGAAGGCGGCCCGCGAGATGCCCGGGTCATCGAGGACGGCGACGACGCCGGGCGTGCCGGCCAGGTCGCGCAAGGGGGACCGGCGCGGGGCGACCACCACGAGACCCGCGCCCCGCTCCACCAGGGAACGGGACATGGTCAGGAGGGTGGTGCTGCGCCCGGAGCGCGGTGGGCCGCCCACGAGGAAGGTGGGGGTGTCCGCGAGATCGGGTCCGAGCGTGGCGAGGTCGTCACCACCCACGCCCACCAGGGCCCATGATGGCGCCTGCTCGCCGGCCGCTGTGCGCGCGTCGGCGTAGCGCAGCTCGTCGGGCAGGACGCCGAAGGTCAGTGGGCGCCGTGCAGCGGGGACGTCGGCGTCCCGGGCGGACACCTCCCGGGCGAGCGTCGTCAGCGCCGCCGCCTGAGCCGCGCCGGTGGGGTCGGCGTCGAGCAGTGCGATCTGCGCCTCCGCGCCGTCGGTGGTCCTGATGACACGTCCGGGCGCGTGCTCGTCCGGGATGGCCTTGCGGTCCACGCCCACGAGCGAGTACTCGGAGCGGTCGTTGAGCCGGAGGACGAGCTTGTCCTCCGTCGCTCCCGCGTACCGGCCGCCGCCCAGCGCCTTGTCGCCACTCACGACGAGGTGCATGCCCGCAGCGACACCGTCGCGCAGCAGCCGGACGAACCGGTCGACATACCGACCGTTGTCGAAGGTGGCGAGCTCACGCTCGAACACCTCGAAGCGGTCGAGCAGGACCACGATGTGTGGGGGGCGCTCGGCCTCCGGGAGCGTGGCTCGCAGTTCCGGGAGATCCGCCGCCCCGTGCTCGCCGAGGAGGGCCTGCCGGCGGGTGAGCTCTGTGCCGAGCCGGTCGAGCATCCGGTCCAGCCGCTCCGTCTGCGTGCGGTCGACGACGGCGCCGCAGTGCGGGAGCGCCGTGAGCGGCAGCAGCGCGCCGCTGCCGAAGTCGATCCCGTACACGTGCAGGTCGGCGGTCCGGTGCGTGCGCGCGAGGGACGCCGCGAGGGTCCTGAGCGCCTGGGAGCGTCCGCTGCGGCCTGCGCCGATGACGTACAGGTGGCCCGCACGGTCGATGTCGAACGTGAGCGGTGCCTGACGCTGCTCCGCGGGGAGGTCGACGAGACCGAACGGCACGGCGGGCAGGGTCGGACCGGTCCCAGGTGCCGGTTCCGGGAGCTCGTCGAGCAGCACCGACTCGCCGAGAGCGGGCAGCCAGGGGCTCGCCACGCGGGCGATGCCGCGGTCCGCGGCCGCCTGCCGCACAGCGCGGACGAGCTCGGCGAGGTCCGTGACGGGTGCGGCGGTCTGGGACGACCGAGGAGCCGTGACGGCGGGGCGCGGCGAACCGCCCAGCTCGGTCCACGGCACCTCCACCACGGTGGTGCCCGCCTCGCGGGTCGCGGCGTCCGGGCGCCGGCCACCGATCCGGCCGGCCTGGAAGGGGAGCAGGGCGGCGAACCCGAGACGTGCGTACGCGCGGCCGGGGGTGCGGGGCGAGAGCTCGCCCGCGTCCGGTGCGTCGATGATGTCCCGGCTCTCGGCCTGGTCCGTCGTGCGCAACGCGATCCTGAGGTTGGTGTTGGCCCGGATGTCGGGCGTCACCGCTCCGGACGGCCGCTGTGTCGCGAGTACCAGGTGGATGCCGAGCGACCGTCCGCGCTGCGCGATGTTCACGAGACCGCTCACGAAGTCCGGCAGCTCACGCACCATGGATGCGAACTCGTCGATCACCAGGACCAGTCGCGGCAACGGATCCAGCAGCGGGTCCCGCGACCGCTTCTCCTGGTAGGCGACGATGTCGGACGCACCACGCGAGGCGAGCAGCGTCTCGCGGCGCCGCAGCTCGGCGCCCAGCGAGACGAGGGCGCGCTCCACCAGGTGGGTGTCCAGGTCGGTCACCATGCCGACGGTGTGCGGCAGCTCGGCCGCCTCGGCGAAGGCGCTGCCGCCCTTGTAGTCGACCAGCACGAACGTCATCTCGTCGGGCCTGTTGGCCACGGCGAGGGTCGCCACCAGCGTCTGCAGCAGCTCGGACTTGCCCGCCCCCGTGGTCCCTGCGACCAGGGCGTGCGGTCCGTCGCGGACCAGGTCGACGGAGAACGGGCCGTCCAGTCCGGTCCCGAGCACCGCGGTCGTGGACCGCGGGACCAGCTCCCACCCCGCGCCCACGGCGTCCGCCGTAGGCGGCTCCAGCGCCAGCACGTCCAGCAGCCGGACCGAGGAGGGCAGGACCGCGTCCTCGCCCTCGCCGGTCGAGCGCAGAGGAGTCATGCCCCGGGCGACCGGTTCGAACCAGGCCCGCTCGGGCCGGTCCGCGCGCACGGTGAGCGTTTCGGCGGCGCCGGGCTCGCGCACGGTGGCGGCCGGGCCCTCAGCGGTCACCACGGCACGGCACTCCTCGGGCAGCAGCCGTTCCTCCGCGTCGATGCACAGCACGTGCACGCCCACGGGCGGCCCCTCGCGCAGGAGCGCCACGACGCCGGGCAGGGCACGTAGCCTGCGTGCTCCGTCCAGCACGACGAGGACATCCGCGCGGTCAGGGTCGGGCCGGCGCTCGGCATCCGCGGCGGCGCGGGCGGCCACGAGGCGTCCGAGCTCCCCGACCCGTCGCGACACGGACTCGGCCGTGGTCCCGACGGACACGTAGGCGGTGTCGGTCGCGCGGGCGTGTGGCAGCCAGCGCACCCAGGACCAGCGTTCCTCGCCGGCGCGTTCGGTCAGGACGGTGATCCGCAGGTCCCGCGGGCCGTGCAGCACGGCGGCCTGGGCGACCAGCCAGGCGGCCTGGCGGCCGGCGTCCGTACCCGCGACGCCGACGACGCCGCTGCGGCGAACGGAGACCGTGACCGGCACGTCCTCCAGGGCCGGCACCGTGGTGCGCCGGTGCTCGTCCTGTGATGGGTCGTCCACCTGGACGGACGAGGGGACGGAGGCCGTGCCGGCCCGCAGGTCGAGGAAGTCGGCGTCGGTGCGGCGCCGTTCCCACAGACGGTCGGTGGGCTGCGTGGCGATCCGCGCCAGCGCGGCCGGGTCGGGGTGCACGTGCCGCCGCAGCCGCTGCTCCTGCAGCACGGCGGCGTCGACGTCGGCCTGCACGCGGGCCAGGGTGGCCCGGTACTCCTGGAGCTGGCGCCCGTAGGACTTCCTCCCGCGCCGACGGGAGCCGGAAGCGGTCAGCAGCGCCGCCAGCGGCGAGAGCAGCGCCAGGAAGATGAAGCTCCACCGGCCGGTGATCAGAATGCCCGTCAGTGCAGCACCGACGGGGGTGAGCAGGAGGGTCGCCAGGGGGATGGGGCTGGTCTCGGAACGGCGCGGCGGCGTCGGCAGGCGGAACCGCCCACCGGCCGGGTCGGGCACGAACCGTGGCGGGCGGTTGAAGTCCCACGTGAGGTCATCGGTGTTCCGGGTCAGCGGTGCCGTCGCGGGGACGGTGCCCGCGACCTCGAGCAGGTAGGCGCCGACGGACCGTTGGGCGCCGTCGGGCCACGGGGTGTCCTTGCCGTCGGCCCCCTCCACGAGGACGCGTCGGTCCGTGCGCACCACGAGGTCGAGCCGGGCCCTCTCGGTGAACGGGCCGAGCGGTACCCGGGCCCCGGGTCCGCCCACCCGGTAGCGGCCTGGTGCCAGGCGGTAGGTCGTGCCCGCACCGGGCCCGCCCACCACGCGGAGCTCGACGGCGGCCGCGGGTGTGGGCCGGGTCGGGGCCGTCGGGGCGTCGAGGCCGAGCGCCGCACCGTCCTCCACCCCCGCCTCGGCGAGACTGGTCTCCGGGTCCAGCGGCCGGGGTCCCGCGTACAGCACCCCCGGTCGCTCGCCGACGGCTTCTGCCAGGGCGTCCGTGAGCGCGTGCACCGGGGTGGCCGGGGTGGCCTCCACCACCAGGCCGAGCGGGGTGGGGTGGGCCGTGGAGCGGAGGCTGACGTCGAGACGCACGGGGCTCACTTCCGGAACGGGACGGAGAAGGGTGACTGGGGCCGCAGGGGCGGCAGCTGTGGTGCTGTGTCGCTGACCCTGGACGGGAGCGGCGGCAGCGGCTTGTTCGTCGCGGCGGTGCCGGGCACGGGCGGGGGCTTGTCGCCGGGCAGGCGGGGCTTGAGCAGGCGGTCGGCGATCGGGTCGAAGCCGAGCTTTGCCAGTCCGAACCCGACGCCGAGACCGATCAAGGGCTCGAGGGCGTCGGGGACGAACCCCTGGTCGGTGTTGTTGTTGATGTTGGTCGCGGCGGCGCGGTCAGCGGCCGTCTCGTCCCTGCCGAGCTGCTCCTCGAGCGTGGGCTGGTCGGGCGCGATGGCGGCGTTCGCCTGGTCGGCCAGGAACTCCCCGCTGGCGGCCGTGCTCCGCACGATCCGCTCGCGCGCGTCCTCCTGGATCGAGTCCAGGTCGTGCTCGGCGTCGAACGGGAGCTCCTTGCGCTGGTCCGGGGGTAGCGCCGCGTTCTTCTCCCGGATCTTCTGCCGGGCCCGGTCGCCCCTCAGCTGCAGGCCGCCCGAGAAGGCGCCCGCCCCCAGCGCGCCCAGCACGATCGTGCCACCGTTCACCGGGTCGCCGTTCAGCGTCGTCTCGACCGTGGTCCGCCCGGCGTTGGCGGCGGTCTCGCGGACGGTGACCAGGCCCGCGTTCTGCAGGGGGATGGACGAGATCGCGTCCCGGGAGCTCTTGATGGAGCTGACGATGTCACCACTGGAGCGCCCCGCGATACTCACGGGGATGCGGCTCGCGACACGTCCAGCGCCACGCAGCAGAGACCCGCCCGGTACGAGCGCCAACAGGTCCACCACGAACGTGCCGAGCTTGAACGACCCGTTCGCCAACGACGCGACGGTGAACGCCGCGAGCGCCAGCCCGGCGAGCGCGAGGCCGAGCACGGGCGCGACGATCGTGATGATCGCGATGACGAGGTCCACGAGCAGGCGGATGAAGGGGAACGTCTGGAAGAAGTCGCCCACCTTCTCGAAGAACCCGCGTTCGGGGATCGCCTTGGCCGCGGCGAGCTCGAGCTCGTCGGCCGCTGTCTGGGCGGACAGGTCACGTGCGCGCTTGATCTGCTCCGCCAGGGACCGCGCACGGCCGAGGGAGGCCTGGGCGGTGAGGATCTCCTCCTCGCGTGCCGAGGCCTCGGAGCGTTCCTCGGGCGTCGGCTCCTCCCCGAGCTCGGGCAGAGCCGCCGAGGCCGTCGCCGCGACGGCGGTGGCGCTGCGCATCGCGTCGTCGATCTCGGCCTGGTGCCGGGTGAGGTCGGTCGCATACGTCTCGTAGGCGCGCGTGGCCTGGTCGAAGGAGTCGACGGTGCGCCGGAGCTTGTCGGGCAGGGACTTCAGGGCACGGCGCAGCGCGTCCATCGCCTCACCCCGGCCCGATGCGATCTCCCCGCTGGTGTCGAGCACGTCGAGGGCGCGGCGCGCGTCGTCCCGGACGGCGGCGTGCCGCTCCGCGAACCGGGCGATCGCTTCCGGGTCGCCCGGCGTCGGGTCGGCGGACATGCCGAGGACGTCGAAACCCGTGGTGAACTCGCGTGGCATCAGGCGGCCTCCTCGCCCTGGGTCAGGTGCCGGCGCAGGGCCCGGACCGCGTGGTGCGTGCGGGACTTGACGGTGCCCTCGGCCAGGCCGAGCTCGGCTGCGGTCTGCGCCACCGACCGGTCCTGGAAGTACAGGCGGAACAGGACCTCGCGGTGGCGCGGGTGCAGGTGGCGTAGCGCCCGGGTGAGAGCGACGCGGTCGGTCACGGGCCCCGCGTGGTCGGCGACGGGGATATCGGTCACGTCCGCGAGCACGGGGCCGGGGCGCCGCGTGCCGTCGATCACGACGTTGCGGGCCACCGTGAGGAGCCATCCGCGCAGCGACCCCTGGCCCGCGGCGAGGGACGCGCGATGGCGCCACGCGCGGACCAGGGTCTCCTGCACCACGTCCTCGGCGGCCGCACGGTCCCCGGTGAGCATGGTGGCGTAGGCCAGGACGGCGGGTACGTGGTCGCGCTCGACCACCGCGATCAGGTCCTCCGGGTGGACCTGCGCCGCGCCGGGCCACGCCTTCCTCGTCTTCACGTGCCTCTTCATGGACCTCAGCGAACTCGCGCCGCGTCGACAGCGCGTCGACGTCCGGTCGACACGGCGCAGCGCCCTGTCACCGCAGAGCATCGGGCACCAGGTCGACCTCGTCGTCGTCCAGTGGCACCACGAAGCGCAGGGTGCCGGTCAGGACGTCGAACAGCTCCTCCAGGAGCTCGGCCTCCTGCAGGTTGGGGCTCACGGCGGATACCACGAGGTGCCTGCCGTCACCGTTCGGCACCGGCACCACCGTCGTCATCGTGAACATCTGCACGGAGTTCTCGTCGGCCACGTTCACCGTCTCGACGGCGGTCACGCGCGCGCCGGTGACCCCGTGGTGCAGGGTCACGGTCGACAGTCGGCGGCCCGTCCCACCCTCGCCGCGCAGCGACGCGAGCAGCGCCTGGGCGTCGCCCGAGCTCTCGTCGGGCACGGTCACGCCGAACACCGCGAGGAACGCGATGAGCATGCCCTCGTCGTGCTGCTCCACGATCCCGGACATCGACAGCGCGCCCTGCCGGACGGAGGCGCGCAGCAGATCACCCACCTGCCGGTAGGCGTCGTCCACCGCCGCGCGCTGGGCGGGTGTCGAGACGCTCGCGCGGGCCCGCTGGTGCTCGGTGCGCAGGCCCTTCCCCGTGAGGTCGTAGTCGGTCCACGGCTCCGGCAGCCGCAGCACGAAGCCCAGTGGCGCGCTCATCGCCCGCCCTCCAACGCCGCAGCCGAGTTCGCGTCGGTCTCGCCGAACCCCTGCAGCACCTGGTCGATCGCCTTGCGGATCTCGGTGCACTGCTTCTTCAGCTGAAACCGTCCGTCGCCCCACCGGGAGTCGAACTGCCGGGCCGCGCCGGCGAGCGGTCCCGGTCCCAGCATCGAGTCCAGGTCGCCCGGGATGCGTTCCGAGTCGATGAACGAGACCACGCGGCCCATCGCCGCGTGCGCGGCCTCGAGCTCGGTGCCGGGGATGCTGATGTCCGCCATCTGGTCCTCTGTCCGTGTGTGCTGCCGCATGTGCTGTGCGGACCTACACGTGCGGGCCGCCGGATCGGTTCACCTGTGGCCCATGACGTGCGTCACACCGTGGCGGTGAACCGGCTGGGGCCGCCGCACGTGTGGGTCGGTGACGCGTCGTCGACCGACGACGCCACGAGAGGAGAACCCGTGCCAGGCATGGCGGAGGACGTCGTCGAGGACGGCGGGCGTACGGAGAGGCTGTCCGGCGGTGCGAGGGTGGGGGTGGCGCTCGCGGGGACCCTCGCGGTGGTGGCGGCGGTGGCGCTGCTGCTGGTGCCGTACCGGTGGACCGGCACGGAGACGGTGACGGTGAACGCGTACGTGGTGCCCTCGCTGGGACGGGACGAGTCCTTCGCCGCCGTGGCAGGGCGGACCGTGGGGGACACGGAGCGCGGGGACGAGATCTTCGCCCTGAACCGTGGCCGGACCCAGGCCGACGGCTCCGTGGTCGAGGCCCTCGGCGCCCCCGCGAGCCCTGGCTGGGTGCTCGTGCTCCCGGCCGACGCGACGGGTGAGGAGGTGCAGCAGGCGCAGACCGTCCGGTTCAAGCCGTACTGGACGTGGCCGTTGGTGCTGTCCCTGGCTGGTGCCGTTGTGCTCGGTGTCATCACCGTCCTCGTGGTCGCACGCCGGGTCGTGACCGACGGCGGCGGCAGGCTCTGGCGTGCGCTGCGTGGTCTGCCGGGCGCGGTCCGGGAGCGGGCGCGCGCCCGGGCCGCGCGCGTGCGGGTACGCAGAGCGATGGACACGGGCCTCGGCGCACCGGAGGTCGCCGCGGCTGCGGTGGACGAGGTGGCCGCAGGCTCGGACGGCGGCGTCCATGCCGTCGTCCACGACGCCGCGGGTGACCTGCACGTCCGGGTCAGCCCGGTCGGCGGACCACCGGCAGGCTGGCGGTCGTCCGGTGACGGGGTATGGAGCCGGTCCGGGACGCCTCCCGCGCTCGGGGCCGCGGGCGGGACGAGCCTCCCGGTCCGCGTCGGCGCTGCCCCGGACGGCGGCGTCGTCCTGGTCGACCTCGCGCGGGTGCAAGGCGTGGTCGCCGTCGTCGGGGACGCAGCGGTGGCGAGAGACCTCGTGGCCCAGATGGTCCGTGACGCCGTCGGGCTGCGCCCGGGCCTGGTGGTCACGACACTGTCCGCAGATGGTCGTGGACCCGCCGTCCCGCCCGGTGTGGAGACCGGTCCGGACGGCGAGGACGGGCACGCCGAGCACAGCGGTGTGGCCGGCCTCTTCGTCCCGCTGCCGGGGGAGGGGGAGCTGACCGAGCTCGTCGTCGTCCCGTTCGAGCCGGACCCGGACATGGCTGCGGCGCTCGTCGAGGCGGCAGCGCGAACCGGGTGGGCGGTGCTGGTGGAGGGCGAGGTCGCCGGCGCGGCGCGGCGCTGGCACGCCCGCCGTGACGGTGTGGTCCGACTGCCGGAGCTCGATCTCGACCTCGTGGTCCCGGTGCAGGCGGCCCCCGCCTGAGCAGGTCACGTCGACGCAGCAGGAAAGACGACGGCGCCCGCCCGGCGATCAGCCGGGCGGGCACCGTCGTGTCAGGGCGGGGTCAGTCGTCCCCGTTGGCCTTCGTACCGTCCGGGGCGGCGGTGAACCAGACCCCGCCGACGGCTTCACCGTTGATCTGGCCGGGCTCGGTGTCCCCGCTGAAGCGGTACAGCGGCCAGCCGTTCAGCGTCACCTGGAGACTGCCGTCCTCCCGGGTCGTGGTGCCGAGCAGCGTGTTGTCGATGCCCGTGTAGACGATCTTGTTGCGGGTCAGCACCGGGGGCCAGGTCGTGGCGCACTCGTCGTAGCACGTGGTCGTCGACGGCGACGCGGTGTCCTCGTCGAAGCGGTACAGCGTGAAGCCCTCGCCGTCGATCACGATGTGACCGAGCCGGGGGTTCTGCGCGGCCTGGACCGCCGCCGGCCAGTACCCGCCGTTGGGGTTGGCCTCCGGGGTGGCCGGATCCTCGGCCACGGGGCCGGCGGTCGCGAGGTCCGGGGACGCGGGTGCGGAGGGGTCGGCGTCGGCCGGCTGGGTGTCGGCGGGCGCGGCATCAGCAGGCTGCGACGCCGAGGGCACCACCGGCGCAGGGGTGTTCACGGTGCAGCCGGTGAGCAGCAGGGCACCGGCGAGCAGCCCGGCACCGAGGACGAGGGGTGCGACGGGACGACGAGTAGTGATGGACACGTGGGTAACTCCTTGCTGAGGGGCGTGTGGCGCCGGGCCGACCGGGGGGGGTCGGCCCGGCGTTGGTGACGGGGCGGATCAACCGATCGCGTTGCCGAGCTGGGCGTCGGTGTCGGCGAACGCCTCGCCGACCGTCCGCACGTAGGTGCCGATCCCCTCCAGGCTCTGGTTGATCTGCTCGAAGCCGCGCGCGAACTCCTCGAAGTACGGCTGGAACTTCTGCTGCGCGGCGGGGGTGGCGTACCCGTTGGCGAGCAGCCCCTGGATCTTGCTCCGCACCTCGGACAGCTTGTCCTGCAGCTGCGAGAAGTCGTTGATCAGTCCCGCCGACGTCTGGGCGGTCTCTTCCGAGTTGACTGCGAAATTGGGCACGATGTCCTCCTGGGGTCGGTAGGCCCTGCCGAGTTGGCGGGATCTCCTACCCAACCTGCGGCCTGTCGACAGCGGGTCGACGTCCGGTCGACGTTCAGAGGGCGATCGGTCTGCTTCCGCAGCGTCCTACAGATGAAGTAGGTGGTCCGGCCCTCCGCCCGGGGATGGACACCAGCCAGGCCGGCGGGAAGATCCTCCGCTCGCCTGACGCTGGGAGAATGCAATATATCGCGATGGGCCGAACTCGTCGGAGTTCGGCCCATCGCGAGGTGGGAGTGGTTCAGTCCTGGTCGGAGGCGCCACTTGCGGCCTCGTCGATCGCGCCGGCGACGGCGTCGACCTGCGTGATGTAGAGCGCGTGACTGGCCTCGACCTCGGTGATCTGGGCGTTCGCGCGCTGTGCCATGTGCTGCAGCATGGCCTGGTCGAACGAGCGGTCCTCGGTGGCGATGACGGCCCAGCTCGGCTTGTCGTGCCACGCGGCCGTGGTCACCGCGTCCTCGAAAGCCGCCATGTTGATCGGCACCTGGGAGTCGCGCAGGAACGCGGCCTCCTCGTCGGTGGCGTCGTGGGCGAACCCGTCCTTGAACTTCTCCCGGTTGAGGAACCCGAACCCGTCCTCGCCGACGTCGATCACGAAGTCGGGGGTCGCCGCGAATCCCTCGTACTGCTGGGCGGTGTTCTCGCCGGAGTCCGGCACCAGGGCCGAGACGTACACCAGGCCGGCGACGTCAGGGTGGTTGCCCGCCTCGGTGATCACCGTGCCACCCCAGGAATGACCCACCAGGATCGTGGGGCCGTCCTGCTGGTCCAGCACCCGCGTGGTCGCCGCGACGTCGTCCGCCAGGGATGTCAACGGGTTCTGCACGATCGAGACGTCGTAGCCGCGCTCTGTCAGGTTGTCGTACACCCCGCGCCAGCCCGAGCCGTCGGCGAATGCACCGTGGACAAGCACGACGTTCTTGACGGACTGGCTCGAGGGAATGGTTGCCGTCGTGGATGCGGCGGCTTCGGCAGGGCGCTCGGCGGTAGTCGCGCAACCGGTGAGCACCGTTGCGGCGGCTGCCGCTGCCACGATGAGGGTCTTCACCTTCCAGGTCATGATTGAGTCCTTTCTCATGAAGCGATATATTGCATATCGCGATAAGGCGATCTTGTATGTGGCGGCGCCTGCGCGTCAATCGGTCCCAGTGAGATCTACGTCACACTGTCGTCGACCTCTACCGAGGTGATGGAGGGCTTGCGCCCGGCCTGTCAGCCCTCCGGGCCGAGGCCGGATCTCGGGGTGCGTTCCACCAGTGAGGCGATGGCTGCCGCGCACCGCAGCAGCACGACGGAGGCGGACACGCACGCGACACCGTCGCTGTGACTGCTTGCTCGCCAGACCACCTCGGAACCGGTGCGGTCGGTGTGTGCCGCGGCTGCCGTGAGCGCCTGTGGCGGTGCCATGCTCCTGCCGGACAGCAGCTGTCCGAGCAGGGTCCCCAGGTCACCCACGAGGCGCGTTCCCTCCAGGGGGAGCGCGCCGACCAGGCCGTCCGGGACATCGACCTTGAGTACCTGCCGAGGGGCCGTGGTGAGCCTGGCGACGAGCGTGACGTCGAACGCGAAGTGTCGGAAGCGGAGCGTTCCTTCCCGGTTCGTCTCGTGCGTGGTGCTGTCCCGGGCGGTCTGCTTCGTACCCGTGACGCTCTTGTGCTCGTAGGGGGCACGGGCGACGCCTCCGGCGTGCGCTCCCATGGGCCCGCCGACCTCCGGTCCGACGGACGCGAACCATCCCGAGTGCGCGCTCCGACTTCGCTCCGCGGCCGTGTCGACCTGCCGGTAGCGCCGAGCCTTGCTCTCGACGTCCTGGTCGGGAAAGAGCTCACGGGCGGCGCGCAGCTCGATGCCGACGTGGACCGTCTCGGTACGGAAGCGGACGGGATAGCTGCCGGTGAGGAGCTCTGCGATGCGGGGCCGGATCGCGCCGTGGCTGGTGTCGTGGAGGTAGGCCAGGTCATGGAAGGGCTCGAGGCCGAGGTGGTCGGCCGTCGAGGCAGGCTGTGGGCCGGCGGCCACGGGTGCGTGCGCTGCGACCCATGCCCACCGCTGGATCGCGTCGGTGTTGACGTCGCCCGGGTGGAGGTGCTCCACGAACGCGGCCGGAGGTCGCTGCACGGTTGCGGTGGCGGGCGCCCACCGGGGCGCTCGGCCGAGGTCTCGGCGGAAGACGGCGGCGGCAGCGTCCCCGGGGCGGATCTCCCTGGTGAGGTGGTACGGGACCAGGAACCTGGCCGTGCCCGTGACGGTGCCGCTCTCCTTCCACACCGCCGTGTGACGCCAGGGCTGGGACAGGCGCGACGTGCGTCCGGCGGGGGAGGGGTGAGCCACCAGAGGTGCGGTGCGACCGGCTGCCGCCGCCAGCCGGTGCGTGAGAGCGGGTGCGCCGCGCTTCAGGGTGCTGAAGGCCTCCGCGAGCACCGCCATCATCTCGCTCCTCTCGTCGACGAGCGCTGTCTCCACACGGAACGTCACCGGGTGCTCGAACTCGTAGGACCCCTCCTTGTCGCGTGTGCCCAGCCGGAGGATGTCCACGGACCTGGTCGAGGTGGTCGTGGTGGCGTCTGCCGTACGGAGCCACCCGAAACGTGCTTCCCCGCCACCGTGCCTGCTCTCCTGGTCACCCGCCCGGCCGCCGTTGCCGAGCACGGTACCTCCGTAGAGCTGGGTGAACGCCCTGCGTGACGTCGTCGCAGACTCACCGAGGCTCTCGCCACGCAAGGTCAGCTTGACCTCCGGCCTGGGTGCGGCCGCGGTGGCGGTGCCGACCTGGTCGATCGTGACCCGGACCCAGAGAAACCTGGCTCCACCGAAGGACTGCCGCACCGGGAGCCAGGCCCAGATACCGGACGTGAGAAGCGCGGGCATCTGCGGAACGAGGGCATCGGACCGGAACATCGCGTCGAGCGCCTGCCGTACGGGATCGGTCCGTCCGCCGATCCCGTCGTCGAGCGCTCCGACCACACCGTGCCTGGTGATCTGGTCCATGACGGTCGCGAGCACCTCGTCAGCACTGAGCTGTTCGGTGTGCACCGAGGTGCGAGGAAGGCCGACGCCACCGTACGTGCGCCGGGGGGCGGCAGGAACCGGGACGTCGAGGCTTGGCGTGGGCACGACCTCCCGGGCCCGGCGCTGCGGGAGCATCACGTCGAGTGCGTTGGCGAAGCGCACGTGCCGGGTCAGGTGGGCGTGCTCGACCCTGCTCCGGTGACCCGTCCGGACTGTTCGTCTGCGGCTGACCGTCAGGCGGAAGACCGGATCGGTGCGGACGATCGTCTTCGCGTCGCCGTAGGTGGCGCGTGTGATGTCGAGAAACCCTGTCGTCCGCTTCGTCGTGGTGCTCCGTGTGCCTTCGACGCCACCGTGCAGGAGGGCTGTGAGTCGCCCGCCGGCCCGTGCGGTCGGCCGCTCGCCCTCGTCGTGGCGGCTGCCGTCGGCCAGCAGCTCGTCGTCGTCCGTGGCGTACGCGCCCATCCCGGCCAGCAGGCCCGCTCCGAGCTGGACGCCCACGGACGTACCCCGTTCCTGCTCCTCGACGCGGTCGCGAGTCGCTTTCGAGTACTGCTCGATCTCGGTGTCGACATCCGTGCTCACGAGACCGCGGACGCTCGCGCGCATCATGACCTGGATCGTGGTCTGCCATCCGGCGCGCTCGGGGAGCTCGATGGTGACGCCCTCTGGTCCGGTGAGTGCGCCGAGCCGGGAGGCGAGCCAGGAGGGGCGACCGAGATCGTGGAGCTCGACCGGCCAGCGGACCCCGTTCGTTGCCCACTCGTCGGACAGGCCGTGGAGCTGCGCGTAGAGAGCGGCCCCCACCCGCCCGAGCCCGGGCAGGCTCAGAAAGGCCGGGTAGACGGCGGCGGCGCCGGAGGTGAAGTCGAGGTAGGAACCGCGCAGCTGGGTCGCGGAAGCACGTCCCGGCGGGGAGGCCTCCCACTGGGCGGGGTCGAACTGTCCGGCGGAGGCTGCCTCGGTGGCCGTGACCGGCCGGGCGGGTATCTGCTGGGTCGGGACGAGGATCGTGGCGACGGTGTTCCCTGGGTCGTGGGTCCACCACCGGTCAGGGTGCCGGCGGTCGTGATCACCCTCCACGTGCAGCGTGGACTCGTAGACGGCGTCCAGTGTGTGCTCGTCCACGTCGCCGACGTTCTCCAGGCGGCGGTATGCGGCGGTGCCGGCGCCGAACTGCTCGCCGTGCGTGCGGAACAGCTGCCCGATCAGGCGAAGCGGGCCCGTCTGTACCCTGACCTGCGGCGTACCGGGGAACGAGAGTCGAGCCCCTGCGCCCACCGATGCCTGCACGGCCCACCCGGTCGCGGACCGGCCGGAGATCGAGTCGTCCACGACGGCCCGGGTGTTGGTGACCGCGGGGTACCGAACGGTCCGGACGAGCGTGGCCAGGTGAAGGCGGACCATGACGTGGACGGTGGTGCCGCCGATCTGGACGGTGTGCTTGATCCCGGTGAGGGCCGCGTCCAGGTCGGCTTCGAGCCGTGGCGTCCCGAAGTTCACGGTGAGCTCACGGTGGACCACGGCCCAGTCCACCCCGGTGATGCGGTGCTGTCGCGCCACCTGCTGCAGCTGCATCCTGAGGTGCTCGGCCACGAGCTCCGACCCGGGCAGCGCGCTCCCCACGGCGAAGCCGAGCCCCGCACGGCTCGCCAGCGCCAAGGGCTCGCGTGGTCCGGGAACTCGTGGCTCGTGGAGGACGGCGGGACGGGTGAACGAGGGCCCGCCACGGGGACGCGGGAGTGTCCGTACCAGCGGGCCAGGGCCGTAGGAAGAGGTGCCACCCGCGGTGGTTCCCAGGAGTCGCCGCTCCAGCTCGAGCGCGTCCCGGCTACCGAGGGCGGGGACGCCCAGCTCGCTGTTCGCCCGGGTGGTGGACGACGGTCGGCGGGCCAGCGCGTCGTTCGTGGTCGACTCCCAGACCACCGTGACGTCGAGGACGGCCCGGTAGCGGGTCTGCCGGGCCGTCACGTTGAGCACGGTGTGGTTCGCCGTCTTCGAGCCCTGCCGCCGGGTCCACTCCCGGGTCCGTCCCAGCGTCAGCGAGGCCAGCGGCGCGATACCCGAGCCGAGGACGCCGTCATCCGTGCGCAGGGACGGTGAGACGAGGCCTGTGGTGTTGGTCGACACCGTCGCAGCGACGGTGCGGGATCCGCCGGCCGCGATCGTCGTGTCTCGTCCGGTGCCGAGGTCGGTCCGGGTCGGCACGTCGTCGGTCGTGCCGAGGCGCTGGAGGCCCTGCAGCGATGCCCTGACCCGGAAGTAGCCTGTGAACCCGCCGGTGATCCCGCGGAACATCTTCGCGCCCAGGTTGGTCGAGACCCTCCGCGGCGGGCTCCCTGTGGTCAGCCACCAGCGACTGGTGTTCCGTGCGTTGCGCTCGTTGAGCACTTCCTGGAGGTGCGTGCTGATGGTCAGGGCATCCATCGGTGCGATGCCTGCGGAGCGGAGGCGCGCCTGTTCCGCGGCGACCACCGGCGTGAGATCGATCGCGTGCAGCACCTCGTCGCCGGTGAGCGGTCGAGCTGTCACGCCGTCGGCGGCGTCGGGGTGCTGCGCCGGCGACGTCAGCACCGGGCGTGGCTCGTCCGGAGCGGTGAAGACGGACGGGAGGTCGAGGGCTATGCCACGCCGGACGGTACCCGGTGTGCCGTCGATCTCGACACCGTCGACGAAGACCCGGAAGCGGACATCGCTGAGGAACCGGGTCGACCGGCTGACGAACAGCTTGCGCCCGGTGACCACGCTGGTCGTCACACCGCGGGAGGTCGAGGTCGAAGCGCTGCCGGAGACGGTCGGGAGGCCGACGACCTGGCTCGACGCCGCTGCGGTGCCGATGGTGATCGCCGTGAAGAGCATCGCGTCGACGGTCGAGGTCGTCGATCTGCTCTCTTCGGTGGTCGACGACGTGCTCGCGAAGCGGACGTCGTACGCGCGCAGGGGCGCGGCCCCGACCTGATCGGCAGGGCGGGGATCGACGGGTTCGGGGCGGATCCAGACCAGACGCCCATGCTCTGCGTGCAGCTCACCGCGCTCGAGCACCGCGTCCCAGACGCGGGGGTCGTCGTCCGCGAGGAGCGCGGTGATCCTTGCCCGGACCAGGTCGGCGACCTGGTTCCCCGCGGATCTCAGGTCGAGGTCCCCGACTGCGTCCTGGACCGCCGCGGACGCTGCGCCGGGCTCCCACCGGGCCACCCCGACCACGGTGACCTCGCCGAGCATGCCGTGCTCGATGTACCAGGGGGCACGGTGGGACGGTGTCTCCTCGACCGTCTCGGTCGGTGTGGGAGTGCGCGCCGTCCGGACGGCGAGCGAGGTGTCGTCGACGACGATGACGCCGCCCCTGACGACGGCGTCGACGGGCTGTGCCTGGACGCAGGACCCGTGGCTGTGCGTCGAGGTGCGCCACCTTCCATCGGCAGCCGTCTCGTTCCGAGGGCGTGCCGGTGGGTCGTCTGCGGGGGTGGATCTGCTCACGTCTCGGGTGCCTGAACGGGTCATGATCGTCCTCGTCGAGGGGGCGGCCGGGGCGGAGCGAGCATCCCAGCGCACCTCCGGCTGCTGGACGACCTCGTCCCCTTCAGGCAGGAACGCTGGCCAAAGGTGCCGTCCCCGGCCTCGGGTGGGCAGGGTGGGCGGACCGGTCACTCGCATCGGACAGCGCGTCCGTCAGGCGAGACCGAACGGGTGCGCGCCGCCGTCCCCGCGTCGTTGCCCCTTCGGATGGCGAATGTGTGAGTCGGGGAAGTTTCCACTATGTGACGAGAATGTTTCTGAGACGCTCAGTCCATCACTCGACGAAGGGCGGGCTCATGTACTTCATCCAGTTCGATCTGGCACGCACGCTGCGTGAAGACCGTCTCCACGAGGCCGACGTGGAGCGGTGCCGGCGAAGGCTCTACGACGAGCAGGCGCACCGCACCGCAGGTTCCGCACCGAGCGTGGGACGCGTGGCGAACGCACCCGTGTCCGGCTTGTCCGGCTGGTCGAGGATTGCTCACGCTCTCGGGATGTGATCCCACTCGACCGCTGTGCAGGGGTTCTCGAGACCGTCTCGCCCCGGGGTTGTCCGTGAGTGGGGCGACACCGGTCCGACTGCGGTGTCGAGGCGCTTACCCGTGGGGCAGGGTCGTCACCTCGACACAGGCTCGTTCTGCGTCGGGGATCAGGTTGCCCTGGCCATCCCGGGCACTCCGAGAGCTCGATGCCCACTGCGTGCCGTGCTGATCTGTGACCACGTGAGCTCCAGCCGTGACCGACGACGTGCCTGATCTCCCGCCTGAGGTCGCCAGATCGGGGCGGATGGAGGCGGCCACGAGAACTCCGGATGGTGGAATGGCCGCTCGCTCACGGGGCATGTACTGCATGAGGCCGATATGCGTCACGCCTTCGATGTGGAGGTCTGAGATTCCGCCACTCTGACCATCTAGATAGACAACACCGCTGGCTGTGTGAATGACGTTGAAAACGTGACCACGAGTGCTGTCTCCGGTGTAGACAACGCCCCGGCTTCCCGGACGCTCGGTCATTCGAGTGATGATGTCGTCGTGGTTGTTGACGGGGACCCATTCCCCGCCGTGCAATGCTTGGAGATGCCAGACACCTGCAGCGCCTTCGCCGGCCAATGGAATTCTGGCGTTCCTGTTTCCGTCAAGCAAAGCGTCGACGGCGACCACTGCCTGAGTGCAGTTGATAGCACCCCGGACAGAGTTCAAGTCCTGGATCCCGGCGAAATTCGCGTACGTGAATTCTGCGGCTTCTACCGCCCTCTCGGCAATCCCTTCAATGGTCATCAGATTGATTGACGGGAGTCGGGTGATACCCGGGACCGGGCGATGGATCGACGACACGGGCGGGTGTGCGTGCGATGCCACCAGCGGCTGCGTGCCCGGCCGAGGCCGGTACGGACGGGAGAAATCCCGGGGAAACCGATCGATGGTGGTCGTGGGCGGAGTGGGCAGCTGGGGTTCGCCTCGGCGTCGTGTCGGGACGGCGTCTGATCTGGCATCAACCACCTCGTCGGTTCGCCGCATGCGTGCTCTGTAGGATCGTCTGCCCTGGTGGACAGTTGACGGTGCCTTTGTTTCGAACATGTCCCAGACACGCGCCGGAATCGCGTAGGTGCGACTCGTCTCGAGCTCCGAACCTGCGGGCGCGTCTGCGACAAGAGCCCGTACCTGGTTGCGCATGCTCTGGTGGGATCGCACGAAGTCCAGGGCGGAACGCCAGACCATCTCAGAACGCTGATCACGATCCAGTCTTTCGCTGATCGCGAACAGATCCAGTGTTCCGCCGCGAGTCGCGAGGTCGTGCAGGACAGTTACTACAAGTTTCTGCGCAGAGGCCAGCATGGCGAGGCCTGACGAGGAATCGGACGTCAGCGCCGGCCGCTCAAAGACCGCCAGAGCGCCGCCCGCCGTGCTGCCTGCCGGCCGGTACGAGTCCTGTAGCAGGGCCAGGAGATCCTCGTGGTCGACGACGGTGCTGAGCCGCTCCCGTCGAATACGTGCGGTGGAGGCGAGCAGATCGATCGCCGCGACACGTGGATTGTCTGCTCGGCTCTCTGCCCGCCAGGTCTCGATCGTCCTCAGCAGGTCGTCCAGCGGCTCCACCGCGAACGGGCTCTTGTGCGCCGCGTCGACCTTGGAGTCGACTTCATCCAGCTCGTCTGACCGGCCGCCGAAGAGCCTGCTGACGCCGCGCCGGGGGACGGTTGACTGCTCGATCCACTCCGTCCGCGAGGGGACACTGCGGAGCGGCGCTACGCCCGACGCTCTGCCGGATCCGGCGCTGACCTGCGGAGTCCCATCCTCGATGGCCGGGCGCAGTACGACCCGTGATCCGGCTGCGGACAGGTCGTCCAGGACGATGGAGCCGTCACGCAGGTCGAGCAGGGCGCCACCAGCCTGCACACAGGCGGCGGCCGGCCCGTCCGCGCTGTGCCGAGAGGTGCGCCATGTCGTCTCGCTGCTGCCACGCATGAGCCGCTGTCCTGGAGTCATGGCCGGCGGTCCGGCCCGTACAGGTTCTCGTCGAGGCCCTCGAGGATGCCGTCGATGTGATCGGTCACGACTCCGATGCTCTCCGCGTGCAGGTCGTGGAGCGCGTCGAGCGCGTTGTTGGTCGCGGCGACAATCATCTCGGACAGCTCGGTCGGTCGGGCCGGGTCGACGACCGTGGGGTCGATCCGGAGCCCGAGGAGCTTGCCGTCGCCCCCCACCGTCGCGGTCACCGCACGACTCCCGTCGTCCCCCGTGGCCGTGAGCTGTCCCATGCGCTCGCGGGCCCTCGCCATGCTCTCCTGCATGCGGCGGGTCTGTTCGGCGAGCTCGCCGAGGTCGGTGCCGAAGATGCTGTTCATGTGGGTTTTCCTCCGGTGGTGGTGTCAGGGTGTGGTCGGGGAGGGGCTGAGGGGCACCAGAAGTGGCGCGGCCTCGAGGCAGTAGACGGGTTCGCCCTCGTGTGCAGGGACGCTCCGGGTGGACTTGCGCCAGTCGGGGGCGGCGAGACCCGTGAGTCCCGCGGTGAACGCGTCGTCGGTCCGTTCCTCCTGCTCCAGCCAGGTCTCCGACAGGTCGGGCGGGCCCCACAGGGTCCGCACGGCATGGAACCAGTCCTGGCGGTAGGCGACGGCGAGCGTCTCCAGGCGGTCGATGTCGATCTCGACGCCGTGGTCACGGGTGAGTGACCGGTAGGAAGCCCCGGCGTCACGCAGTGAGTCGCTCGCCAGCGCCTCGAAGCCTGCTCGGTCCGGCAACCGCTGCGCGAGACGGTCGAGGGAGGCCTGCCAGAGCCAGGTCCGCCCGGTCAGGTCCGACGCCTCGCCCGTGTGCCCGGCGAATGCCTCCGCGTGTGCGGTTCGCGCCTGTGAGACGAACTCCTGGCGGAGGCGGTCACGTTGCTGGGTCGTCAGGGCACTGCCGAGCCCCGCGGTCCGGGCGTCGAACAGCGCGGCAGCGGACGGAACCACCTGCTGGGCCGCTCGGGCGACCGGGAGTGCACGGTCCATCCGGTCGCTCGCGGTCCTCACGAAGCCTGCCCACTCGACGAGGCGCTCGCGGAGCGCTGTGCCCTCGCGCGCGACGAGGAGGGGATGGAACATCTCGGCGAACGTGGCCCCGGCCTCGTCCGCGTAGCGCTCGGCAACGGCACGGCGGAGGTCGTCCGACAGGGCACCTGATCGCGCGTCGAAGGCCTCGACGAACGGTCGGCCGGCGACCGGCAGCGCCGCATCCCAGCCTCGCGCGATCGAGTCGGCCAGGCTTCTGGCATCGCGGACCGCGGCACGGCGGGCCGCCTCGACGACCAGGGCCGCCGGCAGCAGGTCGACCTGGTAGGCAAGCCATTCGTCCAGCCGGTCCACCGCCGCGGTGGAGGGCACCTCGGCCGTAGTGAACCGCACGACGGCGGTACGCAGGTCGCGGTCAGCACGCGCACGGAGGTGTTCGGCCGCGGTCGCGAGGTCGGCGTCCGTCACGTCGAGCGCCACGAGGAGCTCTCGTCCCGGCGCCGCGTTCTGCTCCGTCGTGCCGGGTCGAGAACGCTCGGACAGGAGCGCCTCCACTGCGGCGACCGATCGGTCGAACGAGTCACCGAGTCGCTCGCCGTACCGCTCGAGAAGCGTGCGGTCCGGTGTCTGTTCCGCGCTCCCGGCCGAGCGCAGCGCCGCCGCGTCGTCGGCGAGCTCCGGGACCTGCTCCGGGACCTGCTCCGGGACCTGCTCCGGGACCTGCTCCAGGACCTGCTCCAGGACCTGCTCCTGGGCGTGCGGCGCTGCCGCCTTGTCCAGGGCAGCCGCGTACGCGGTGTCGAGCTCCTCCCGGCGTACCTGCCACGCCGTGTCGCGCCACGACGAGGAACCCGGTGTCCCGAGGTGCTGCTGGGCGGCACCGGTGCGCGCGAGGACCTGCAAGGTGCTCGCCCGGGCTCTGAAGTGTTCCTCCAGCCGGGCGTCGGCGGGGTGGCCCCGGTCGACGAGTGCGGTGCGGAAGTCGTCGATGACGCCGTCGAGCTCGCGCGCGTACCAGAGGTGCGTACGGGACCCCCGGGAGACGCCGGGCGGCAGGTCGACGTAGCGGTCACGGAAGTCGCTCACGGCTGAGGCGACCCGGCCACTGTCCGCGTTCAGGTGTCGTGCGGCGATCGCAGCTCCCTGCCGGAGCTCGTCGACCTCGGCGGCCCGCGCCGGGCCGTGGGCGTCTGCTGCGACCCGCGCCTCGACGTACTGCCTGCGCAGGGTGGTGAGGCGTTCCGTGTAGATCTGATGTGCGGCTTCACCGTACGCGTACCGGGGTACGGACAGGAGCGCGTGGTCGAACTCCTCGAGGTATGCGGCCGTGCGCACCGGCTGAGGCTCAGCGCCACGGGGCGTCCCCGCGGGTCGGTCGAGAGCGTCGGCACGGGCCGGGGTGACCGGCTCCTGCCGCGGTGCAGGCGTCACGGTCGGTTCGGCGGAGCTCAGTCGAGCGGGTGCCTCCGGGACCAGCTGCGTCTGGGTCTGCCGTGCCGACCGGGCGGCTTCGGGGACCCCTGAGTCCGCACGCGGCACGGTGCTGGTCTCGGGGGTGACGGTCACCGGTTCCTGCGTGCGGGCGACAGGGTGGGCCGGCGTGTCGTCCTGCCGAGCGGGCATCCCGTCCTGCCGGGTCGGTGACGCGGTGGTCGGGGTCGGGGCGTCCGTGGGCGTGGCGCGGGCGGCGGGTGGCGCGGGCGTCAGCCGAGCCCTGGCCAGCGCGGCACCGAAGGTGTTGGTCCCCGCCGCCTCGTGCGCGAGCCAAGCCTGCGTGTCGACGTCGCGTGGTGCCCAGATCTGGTCGTACCGGGTCATCGTCGAGGTCCGGAAGCTCGCGGCGAGCTCGTCGCGCAGCTGCGCCGGGATGTCGGCCCGGGCGCCGGTGAGGTCGTCGTCGGGGTTCCCTGCGAGCCGGTGGAAGTCGTTCGCCGCCACGCGCAGAGCGTCGTCCTTGTTCAGCTCGTGCCTGATCTGCCGGGGCAGGTCGTGCTGCAGCTGGGCATGGCGCTCGGGCCAGGACTGCCCGCCGTGGGTCAGGTGTTCGTCGGCAGCGCGCTCCAGGTCCTTGCGCCACTGGGCCGCCACGCGCTCACGCTGCTCCCGGCTCAGTGGCTCGAGCGGCGTGAGGGACTCGTGGGTGGCCAACGCGTCGTCGAGGGTCCGCTGACCGGTCGTCAGGACGTGCTCGCGGAAAGCGCTGCGGTCGAAGCGAGCGGGGAGGTCGGACAGCAGCGAGCCGTACTCGCGCTCCCAGGACCTGCCGTCGGGCGTGGGCCGGTCGGGGTCGAGCGCGTCGTGCCGCTGCCGCACGTCGTCGATGAACATCTGCCGTGTGTGCTCCAACGTGTCCTGGCGTAGCCCGACGCCCTCGGGGCTGTCGTCCCAGGGGCTGTCGTTCCAGGTGTCGTGGGCGCTGCTGAAGTCGCGCTCCGCGTGCCAGACGTGGCGCTCCTGGTCACTGAGCCGGGCCAGGTGGTCGGGCAGCGACGCCTGCACGTCGGCGATCCTGGCGTCCGCGGCCTCGGCGTGCTCGCCCGTCGGCCGCCGGTTCCCGGCGGCCCGCCAGGCGCCGTCGAGCGCGGCCTCGACCCGTGCACGCTCGGCTGCACGGAGCCTGTCCAGGGGGCCTTCGGCCCGGTGCGCGACGAACGTGCCGGTCGCCTCGTCGAACCGGACGACAGGGTCGGGTGACGAGCGCGGCAGGTACGAGCCGCGGAAGAGATCGCTGCTCCTGAACTGGCTGACGGCCCGGTCGAAGACCGTGTCGAACTGGTCCAGGCGGCGTGCCCTGTCGGCCACGTGGGCGATCCGGTCCGGCAGCTCGGTACGGAGGCGGTCGGCCTCGAGCCGCCACGACGCGTCCCACGAACGGTCGACCTGTCCGTCCCGGACCCGCGCCTGCCACGCCGTCCGGAACGAGTCGTTCAGGTCCCCCCGGTACCCGTTGTCCACCTGGCGCCGCAGGTCCGGCGAACGCTCGAACACCGCGCCGGTCTCTGGCGCGTTTCTCCGTACGGTCCCGAACGCCGTCTCGACGTCACGGTCGATCCGGTCACCTGTCCTGTGGTTGAAGGCCTCCTCCATCGCGAGCCGGTCCCGGTACACGCTGTCCCGTCTGCCCTCGAAGCTCCGCCAGTCCTCCGTGCGTGCCGCGACACCCTCGGGCCCGTCGGGATACCTCGTCCGGACGGGAACGTCGAGCAGCCCTCCACGCGGCGCCTGCGCGGCAGGGCTCTGGGTGCCGGCGGGAACGTGCGGGTCCAGGACCGGGACGCCGTGGTTCCACAGGGCGAGCGGTCGTGGTGCGACCGGCGCGGGACCGGGCAGCGGCCTGGCGTACTGCGCGGGGCCGTTCCAGCGCGGGCCCTGGCCCCACTGTCGCACGGGACCGCCTGCCCCCGGCACGTGCTCGTGCCGGAAGGACTGATATCCCGCCGCGCCGAACACCGCGCCCAGGCCGACGGACAGACCGATCTGGAACGCGTCGGGCTTCCACTCAAGGCCCATGATCTTGTGTGCGGCGACGTCGACCGCGATGTCCGAGGCGAGGCTGGTTCCTGCGCCGAGCACCGTCGAGGTGCTGTAGCCGAGCACCCGCTCGAGGACGGACCTGCCGCCCGGGCCGAGGATCGTGTTCGGGACCATGCGGGCGATCACGCTGGACAACCGGCCGATGGTCCGGTCGATCAGGAGAAAGGCCCGACCGACCATCGCGATGTGTCCGATCCCGCCCAGGGCACCCATGAGAAAGGCGCCGACCGCCCACGTGATGATTCCGACGATCCGCGCGTCGTCGGCCTTCTTCTCGGCCTCACGCACCCGGCGTGCGTACTCGTGGATCGCGCCACCGATCTCGTAGGCGTTGTCGCGCGCGGCGTACAGGAGGGCCGTGACGCCGGTGGTGTCCACGTCGCCCGCCCCCCACGCCGAGCGCATCGATGTGCTGGCCGTGCCGCTCCACTGCATGCCGCTGACCGCTGCTCCCATGGCGATCGTGCGTTCGTGCAGCTCGTCACCCAGCCTGATCCAGGCGTTGCCGAGGGCGTACAGGGCGAAGTAGTCGACGCCGAACCCGTAGTTGATCTCGTTGTCGGGCACGATCTGCTACCTCTCGTCGTGGGTCACCAGCGCTGCGAGACGGCGCTGACGTCGGGGTCGGTGATGGCCTCGCGCGGACCGAATGCCGGGGCGTCGCCGGGACTCGACTCGTCGGCGACGAGTCCTTCGCCGAAGAGCGTGAAGAACTCGGCGAGTGCATGCTCCGTCCGGGCGAAGAGATCGCCGGCCGTCGCCACGCCGTTCGCGACGACCATGAGCGCGCCGCGTTGCGGGTCCTGCTGGGTACCGAAGAGCGCGGCGGTGACCTCCTGCCAGCGCACACCGAACGCACGGACCTCGTCCGCTGTCCGTCCTGCCCAGCCCAGGCCGACCTGTTGCAGCGCGCCCTGGACGGCCGCGAGCGACTCGATGATCTCGTTGGCCTGCTCGGCGATCAGCCGGGCGCTCGCGGCGAGGGCGGCGGGGTCGACGGCGAACGTCTCGACCGTGTCGTAGTCGACTGCGGGTTCGGGCACGGTCAGCGTCCGTTCCGCCGGGCGCTGCCACCCGCCAGGTTGCGGGTGTTCGTCTCCTCGGCCTGGGCGTAGTTGTCGTGGGCCCGCTCGAGGCGGCGGGCCATCTCGGCCAGCAGCTCCTCGAGGTCGGCCGTGGCGCGGTCCAGCCACAGGCGGACGTCCTCGTACCCGGCTGCCGAGGGCGTGCGCCAGGCCTCGCTCGTCCGGTCGAACTCCGCCTTGACCCGCTGGACGGATGCCGAGATCGCCGCGCGCTCGCGGTGCACCACGCCGATCGCGGTGCGGAGGTCTCCGAGCTCGATCTGGAACTCGCGCGGGGTCAGTGGTGCGTCGGGCATGGTTCTGCCTCTCGGAGCAGTCATAGGTGGTCAAGAGCGGCGGTGAATATTAAAACGCCACGAATTAGGGCTTTTGATGGCACTATATGCTCGCCGAAGCTATGCTGGCCGGCATGTGTGCGGACGGAGAGGGAGAACACGATGCCTGACGAGCGCGAGCAACCTGTCCTGCCGAAGTACGGCGACCCCTACCAGCCCCCGACAGGAGAGGGGGAGCCGGTGCCCGATGCGGTTACCGACACGCAGGCTGGGGTGTCGGAGCTGTCCGTCACGGACGCGTGGCGCTCCGGAGGGCCGTCGTTCAACGAGGAGCCGGCGTCGTCCCCGGCCGAGGGTCCGGAGCCCGAGGAGACACCGACGCCGGACGTGCCGCCCTTCAGCGTGAGCATGGCGTCCGTGCGGCACGGGATGTCGACGATGGTGGGAGAGCTGGAGGCCCTGGTGGCCTCCTACGAGTCGTTGCGCGCTCATGTCTCCGACACCCGGGACACGGTGTTCGGACAGTTCGCGACGACGACCTACGAGACCAACGCCTACGCCGGCGGTGCGGTCAAGGAGTTCTACGCGCAGAACGAGCGGCAGATGTTCGCGACGAACACGCGCACGAGCGTCATCGTCGAGACAGCGGTCGAGTTCGCGAGGAACATGAACCCCGCCCAGGACCGGGTGCTCGGGCAGATAGCCGACAGTATCCAGATCGCGGGACAGTTTCTCGCGGCGGTCGATCGCGCAGGGCGGTCGTACGCGACGGCGGACCGGAAGGCGCAGTTCCCTGAGCCCCCGTCCGGGTCGCTGACCCGGACCTGACGCCGCGGCATCGGGCAGGACGCCTCCTGATGCCGTGGGGATGGCCGACGTGGTCACCACTGTGCTGCCGTCTCCTGCAGTGCGGCATCGGGCACGACGGGGTCGGGCTCGTCGAGGACGACCTGGACCGTCTCGGCCGGTCGTCCGCGCCGCACCAGCGCACCCCGTCCGGGCGGGAGCAGCGTCGCCCGGTGGTCGCCGACGAGCACGCCCTCCCGTGGGTCGCCCGACAGCACGAGGCCCGGCGATCCGAGCTCGCGCAGGCGGGTACCCAGCGGGTCCGACATCAGGGTCCGTGCCGCTCCTCCGACGCGGCGGGTGACCACGACGTGCAGCCCCACCTCGCGTGCCTGGGCGAGGAAGTCAACGAGGGGAGCCACGGGGTTGCGGGACGCTGACCCACTCACCAGGTCGTAGTCGTCGATCACGACGAACAGCTCGGGTCCGGTCCACCAGCTCCGCGTCCGCAACTCCTGGGCCGAGATGTCCGGCGGGGGCAGCCTCTCCTTCAGCTTGTCCACGACCTGCGCGATGTAAGCCGTCGCGAGGTCGGCATCACCCGCCTGGGCTCCGACGTACGGCGCCGGGACGGCGTCAAGCAGGCTCCGCCGGTAGTCGATCATGACGAAGCGCACCTGGGTGGGTGGCCGTCGCGCGGCGAGCCCCCGCATCCACGCGCGGAGGAACGTCGACTTGCCCGACTCCGAGTCGCCGAACACCAGCAGATGGGAGTCCCCGCTCTCCAGGTCCAGCGTCGCAGGTCCCAGATCGAGGTCCCGCAGCCCGATCGGGACCGCGCCCGGTGCGGACGCGGGCTGCGGCGCGTCGAGCACCGCCCGGTCGAGCTCGTCGCGGGTGAGCAACTTGGGCAGCACCCGGAGTGGTTCGGGAACCGGCCCCTCCCACGCGGCATCCATGGTGGCGGCCAGATGCTCGAGCTCGGCGCCGAGATCGTCTGTCTCCACCGCACCGTCGACGCGCGGCAGGGCGGTCTGGAAGACGAGGTCGGGAGCGATGATCCCCCTGCCGGGCGTCCCGGCTCGGAGCAGCCGCGAGGCCTTGCGGCTCACCTCGGACTCGGCCGGCTCGTTGAGCCGGAGCTCGATGCGGCCCCGGATGTTGTCCCGCAGGTTCGTCCGCACCTCGGCCCAGCGGCTCGCGGTGATCAGGAGATGCACCCCGACGCTCAGCCCGCGGGACGAGATCTCCTGGACCAGGGCATCGGCCGACTCGTCGGCGGCACGGACAGCCCCCCAGTTGTCGACAACGAGCAGCACGTCCGCGATCTCGGTGCCGTTCGGCAGGGACTGGGCGCCCGTCCGGCGGCGCAGCTCGTCGAGGGACGAGACACCGTGCTCCTCGAACCGTCGTTCCCGGTCCACGACGAGCTGGTGCACCGTGGTAAGAGCGCGGTGTGTGCGCTCCTCGTCGTGCCGGCCGGCCACGCCGCCGACGTGCGGCGCACGCTCGAGCGCCTGCAGGGAGCCGCCTCCGTGATCCACACAGTAGATCACCAGCTCCTCGGGGGTATGGGTCAGCATCGCGGCGAGGAGAGCCGTGCGCAGGGTGGTGCTCTTGCCGCTCCGTGGCGCACCGACGAGTGCGACATGCCCGAACGTCGCGAGGTTCAGCATGAGCGGGCGCTGCGCCTGCTCGGCCGGGACGTCGACCACGCCGATGGGGAAGGACAGCTCGCCCTGTGGCCAGGCCGTGGCATGCACCCCGCGGCCGCCGGCGTCCGTACCGAGGGGTCCGAGCACGGCGTCGAGCGGGATGTGCCCGGGCAGCACGGGCAGCCACACCTGATGGACCGGGGTGCCGAAAGAGCGCAGCCGTTCCACGGCCACCTGCATCTCCGTCTGCTCACCGGGCGCCGGGCGGTCGGCCTCGACCCGCTCGAGCGGGTTCGCCTCCTGCGCTCTGGCCGCCACGTCGAGCTCCGTGCGGAGCCCGAACTCGACGGGCGGCCCGATCTGCTGCGCCTGCGTCTCCGCCGCTTCGTCGGCGATCCGGTACGGGCGGGACACGTGGGCGACGCGGAACCGCTGGTAGACCGACTCGTCGACCTTCAGGTAGGCGGAGCCGGGGATCGACGGAAGGCGGTAGGCGTCCGGACTGCCGATCACCGCTCGGCTCTCCGAGGCACTGAAGGTGCGCAGGGCGATGCGGTACGAGAGGTGCGACTCCAGCCCGCGCAGGCGGCCCTCCTCCAGGCGCTGGCTCGCAAGCAGCAGGTGCATTCCCAGGCTTCGTCCCACCCGGCCGATCTGGAGGAACAGCTCGGTGAAGTCCGGGCGCTGGGACAGCAGCTCCCCGAACTCGTCCACGACGATCAGCAGGTAGGGCAGCGGCTGAAGCGGCCGCCCGTCCACGTCCGTGCCGCCGGCCGCCTGGCGGAGCTGGTAGTCGCGCAGGGAGTCGACGTTGCCGGCCTGCCGCAGCAGGGACTGCCGTCGCTGCTGCTCACCCTGCAGGGCGGCGTGCATCCGGTCCACCAGGGCCAGGTCGTCAGCCAGGTTGGTGATCAGGCCGGCAACATGAGGTAGGTCGGTGACTCCGGCGAACGTGGCGCCGCCCTTGAAGTCGACGAGCACGAAGCTCAGCGTCTCGGGGGAGTGCTGCATGGTCAGCCCGGTCACCAGCGTGCGAAGGAACTCGCTCTTGCCGGAGCCCGTGGCGCCGACGGCGAGGCCGTGCGGGCCGACCCCGCCCTGGGCCGACTCCTTGAGGTCGAGCACCAGCTCGTCTCCCGTGCCGGTGACGCCGATGGGCACGGTGAGCAGCGCCTCGTCGTCCGGGGTCTTCCAGTGGGTGCGTGGATCGAGACGCGCCACGTCCTGGACCCCGAGCATCTCGGGCAGGGGGACGGTGCGAGACAGCACCTGCTCCTGGTCGCCGGAGAGCCGGAGCGGAGCCAGGCTCCGGGCGACCTGCTCGCACAGCACGGGGCCCGGCCGGTCCGCGACCGCTCGCTCGACGGCGCTGTGCAGCGCGGGGGTGCGGCTGGTGAAGGCCAGTCCGCCGTTCTCGGCGACCCGGGCCCGCACGTCGACCCGTCCCGGCTCCTCGTTCTCCCGCTCCACGAGGCAGATGACGGAGATACCGGTCGCCGGGCCGGACTCCGCGATCAGCCGGGAGACCAGCGGCTCGCGCGCCCACCCTGCAGCCGACCGGTATCCGTCCAGCACCACGACGAGGCGCTGCTCGGGGCCCGCGTCGCGGGACGGTGCGAGAGGGCCGGGCCGCTCGGCCCGTCGAGGGGCCGCGGTCAGCCGGTCCTCGAGGTGGTCGGCGAGTCCGTCGAGCGACGAGGCGACGAGCGGAACCACCTCGCTGTCCGTACCGGGACGCCGGTCGTGCGTGTGGGGCAGCCACTTGGCCCATTCCCAGTCCTGCACGCCGTCCGTGTGGACGGCGACCGCGACGTCGTCCGGGGCGTGCAGCACGGCGAGCTGGCTCAGCAGAGCGAAGGCGACCGACCGGGTGTCCTCGCGCTGCCCGACCAGGCTGACGACGCCCGCACCGGCGAGGTCGAGCCAGGCCGGCCGGCCGTCGAGGCGCGCAAGCTTCGTCACCAGGTCCTTCGCCCGCCGCTCCGCGACGGGGTCGTACTCCGTCATCGGGTCGCTGCGCGGGTTCATGGCGATCTGCACGGCCGGCTGACCCGTGCCGGTGCCCACACGGAGCCTGAGGAAGTCGTCGTCGCCGGGGCGGCGTTCCCAGACGCGACGTCGCCCGGTCGCGATCGCCCAGAGCCGCTCGGGGCTCGGGTGGGCAAAGGCGTCGGACGCCCGCTGCGCGGCGGCCGAGGCGCGGGCCTCCCTGCGGATGCCGGCGAGGTACTCGTCGTAGCGTTCCCGCTGCCGCTCGCGGGCCACGCGTGCCGCATTCCCCTGTTGCCATCGGATGCCGAACGTGAGTGCCACGGACACCACCACGATCGTGACGCCCAGCATCACGAGCCACGGGTTGCCGTACGTGACGAGGTACGCCGCCATGCTGACGCTGCTCAGCAGGGGCAGGAGCACGTAGAGCCACGTCGTGGACGAGTTGTTCTCAGGCTTCTGCGGAGGGAGTGTGAGCGTCACCCTCTGCTCGGGGACGGCGGGAGCGATGACGCGTGCGGGACGGTGGAAGGCGATCCTGCTCATCGGGTTCTGACATCCTTCGAGGGAGGGTGCGCGCCCATGCCCCTGCCTGTGCCGCGGCTGAGGTCGGGTCCGCGAGTCGGCCCGGTGGTCGCGATGTCGACGCGGCGGGGCTCGTGCTGAGGCAGCGTGGCACCCGGCTCCGGCCTCTCGTCGGCGGAGGCCCCGTGGAGTGTCCGAACAGCCAGGATCGGCGATCGTTCGGGCATCGATCGGCTGCACGGTCCAGCTGTCGACACCTCGGCGTGTGGTCTGATGAGTGAGCGCCGACGAACGAGCGGGGGTAGCGATCCGCGCCGTGCACCGGGCACGGCCGATCCAGGAAGGCACATCGACACCATGACAGAAAGTCCGCAGATCGCCGTGGCTGTCTGGACCTCCAGCACGCTGGCTGACGAGGGTGTCGAGGTGTGGATCGACCAGCAGGAAGGGTTCGTCCACCTGCCGTTCCGTGAGCGGGCCGACTCGGATGTGCTCCTTCTCCTGGCGCCCCAGGCCGTCGACCGCGCCCTTGCCGCGATCCGCGTACCGGCCGACGGCCGGGTGCGGCCCGCTGTCCTGGTGACCGACCGGCTCGAGCCGCGGCAGGCGGCGCTGGCGGGCGACCACGGTCTCGTGCGGTTCCTGGACCACGCGACGACGAGCCTGTCCGAGATCGCGGATGCGCTGGTGGCGGCGGTCGAGGAGTGCCGTTCTCCTGCCCCGGGGACCCGGTCGAGGCTGTGGAGCGGATCCATTTCCCCGGCGGAGGACACGGAGGTCGAGGGCACAGGGTTGACCGCTCGGGAGATCGAGGTCCTGCGCCTGCTGGCGGCCGGCCACCGGATCGCCGAGATCGGTGCTCAGCTCAGCTACTCGGAGCGGACCATCAAGGGAATCGTCCACGGCGTGGTGACCCGCTTCGGCTTCCGCAACCGGGTGCAGGCCGTGGCATACGCGATCCGGGTGGGCGCCTTCTGAACCGCTCGTGGCGGTTGCCCGTGCGGGTAGGTCACCTGACCCCAGGGGCTGAGATCGGCCGTGCTCAGATGCGACATCGTGCGGATCGACCACCATGTGAGCCGACGTGCCGGCACAGCTCGGCAGAGTGCGAGACAGAACAGGGACGGTGGAGTGATGCGCGGAATCGTCGAGTCGGCCGAGGTCGTCTTCGTCGACGGCTCCGAGGTGCCGGTGGCGCACAAGCACGGTGAGTACATGGTGGTGCTGCGCGATGCCGACGACCCGGACGGGGCGGCGCTCTACTACACCCCGGACGAGTGGGAAGCGTTCGTCCTGGGTGTCAAGGACGGGGAGTTCGACGACATGGTGGATCTCGCCTCCGGGACACCGGCCGCGGCGGTCGGAGGCCCGGGGACGGCCCCCGACCAGACCGCGGGAGACACCCGGGCCTTCCCGTGGACCGGCCGCCCCGGTCTCCTCGCGGGGGACCGTGGGGGCGCCTGACCCGGCTGGGCGACGTAGGCGGCTCGCAGGACCTGTCACGCAGGAGGAACGTCCCATGGGACAGTACGTGGAACAGCACTGGCGCAAGTCGAGCCTGAGCGAGGGCGCGTGCGCGGAGGCTGCGGTGCTCGACCTGACGATCCAGGGTGACCGGATAGTCGGGTTCGACCCCGTGCTCCGCGCCGGCACCGCCGATGCCGGCACCTCGCGATCAGCAGAGACGCCGGTGGCCCGGGACGCGTTGGTCGGGCGACCGACGACACAGTTCGACGCGTGGAACGCGTTCGCCGCGTGGGATCCCCGCTCCGCGAACGACCTGCTCGCGGCGACACGGCAGAAGATCGCCCGGCTCGAGGGTGCCGCGGCGGCCGACCAGAGCTGGGACGACGCCATCAAGGCGGCGTACACCCGGCTCACGGAAGATGATCGTTCCCGTCCGCTGCTCACCTCGCAGGCCGATCGGCTGAGCGAGCTCGCGCTCGCCGGTCACACACCGCAGATGAGGGGCGGGGTTCCCGGGGGAGAGGTCGAGTGGGCCCGGATCCGATACTCGGTGGTCAACCCCTCGGTCGAGCACCTGGTGGAGCGACTGGAGCTTTCTGACGCGCAGCTCTATGCCGCGGCACAGCCCGGGGACCCGTACGGCTTCCTGCTGGCGGAGCGGGACGCCCAAGGGCGTCTGACGTCCGAGGCCGTGCAGAGCTATGTCGCCGGTCAGGAGGCGGAGTGGAGGGGCCACCTCGAGCGAATCCGGGCCGGCGGCTCGGTTCTGGTCGAGGGGGTGTCCGACGATCAGATCCGGAGTCTGCCCTCGTCGGTCCGCGCCCGCTACCCCGAGCTCGAGTCCTATCTCCACCAGGCCCGCCACGTGGGCGGACACACCCGTGTCGCCACGAACCCTCGCCCGGTCTCCATGCCGGTGCAGGTGGGGGCGGTGACCGTCGTGTTCCACCGGCAGGGTCAACCCGATCCGGTCGTCGACCGTGCCCAGGCCGTCGTGGTGCAGGCAGCCTCCGACATGCAGGCCAGGGGCTACACCTTCAGCAGCGGGCGGGTGGACGTCCACATCCCGACGTACTCACGTCAGCTCACGGTACAGGCGGACGCCGATGGCGAGGTGGTGGTCAGATCGGCGCAGATCGGCGGCGTCCCGAGCTTCGCGGCCGTGTTCGTCCCGCCTGGATCCCTGATGATCTCGACCGCGCACTTCCGTGACTACGGGCCTGGCGAAAGGCCCTACAGCCTGACCACGGCCGAGGCGTCGACCGCTCAGCAGATCGATCACCGGAACCTCGCTTCCAGTCTCGCCGGCCACGCGTACGCGATCGCTGTGCACGAGCTGGGTCACCAGGCGCACTTCTCGGCCGACGCGGCACGGTACGTCGACCTGGTGAGCACAGGTCTGCGCCAGGCCCACCACATCGAGGCGACCGGCCACATCAGCCCCTACGCCGGGTGGAACGCTCTGGAGTTCGTCGCGGAGTACCTCACGGCGGTCCACCTCGGCCTCTGGATCCCGCCGGCCGTCCGGGACGTCCTCGCTGAGGTGTACATCCGGCTCGGCGGGCCAGTTCCGGCTCCGACGGGAGTCTCCCCTCGCGCACCGGAACTGACCATCGAGGAGGCCGAGTACCTCGCGGACCGGCTGCTGGTGGAGCTTCGCCGACGTGGGGACCCCGGGGCGGAAGGCGTCGTCCCAGAGCTGATTCCGGTGCTGCACGAGCAGCTCGAGCTCTTCGACCGGTGGCTCCTCCACGACGACAGAGTGGCCCCTCTGGCCAACCTCTTCGCCGCGCGTGCCGACGTCGGGGCGTCCTCCTCGCCGGCAGCCGGTCACCAGGAGCAACAGCGGGAGACCCGTCCTCTGCCGCGTGCGCGCGTGTCGTACGCCGTGGGTCCTGGGCCTGAGCAGGCCTCGACCTCGCGCGGGCCGCAGCAAGCGCGGCCCGGCAGTGATGCCGTGCTGGAGCGCTACAGGACGGTCGCTCCGTCGCTGGCCCCGTACGTCGAGCGTGCTCCGATCGACGACCTCGGGTCCGACGTCCGAGAAGTCGACGTCAACCCGCGCAACCCACTCCACTACCTGGTCGCGGACGCCCGCGCCGGTTCGGGGGAGCTGTCGGAGGGGGCGATACGTCTGTTTGAGAGTGGGCGCGAGCACTTTCTGATGAACCAGCTGCGCGACATGGCCGGCGCCCGGATCTCGGTGATCGGCCTCACGGACGACGAACTGCGCGCACTGACTCCGGCGCAGCTCGCGCTCGCACCGGAGCTGACCACCTACCTCCACCGCGGGAACCGCGAGGCGTCGTTCGATGTCAACGACACGTTGGCCGTCCATACCCGCCGGTTCGGCAACCTCACGATCAACTTCCGGAGATCGGCGTACGAAGATCCCCTGGCCGACCAGCGCGAGAGCATGGTCATGCGAGCTCTGCGCCATCTGGAGGCGGCGGGGTTCGAGATGCCCGGTGGGGTTCTGGAGGTTCACCTACCTCGGTACTCGGCGCCCATGACAGTGCGGCGCAACAGGCCTTCCGCGTCGAACCCCAGTCCGATCACGGTAGATGATCGCGATCCGGGCGACGCGCGCTTCGTGGCGCCCCACCACATCTTCCTGCCACCCCATTCCGGGGTGGAGTATCCGGTCGGTCTCAGACCCCAGTCCGAGTCCAGCGCCCAGGGCATCTACAGCGAGGTGGCGGAGGCGTCATTCGTCGCGATGCTCCACGAGCTCGTGCACTTCTTGCACTATCGAAGGTCTCCACAGCGGTACGCCGACCTCGTACAGGCGTTGCTCCGGCCCTCTGAGGACCTTGAGGTGCAGAGCCCGCGCTCCGAAGACCTTGAGGTGCAGAGCCCGCGCTCCGAAGACCTTGAGGTGCAGAGCCCGCGCTCCGAAGACCTCGAAGAGCCGAACGACCACCCCGACGACCTGTCGCTCATGGAGGCGATCAGCAATTACGCCGGCCATGACCTGCACGAGTTCGTGGCCGAGTTCATCACAGCCCTCCTCCTCGGCAAGCCGTTCGACCCCGTCACCCTCGCCCGGCTCCACGAGCTGAACCGAGCCTTCGGCGGACCTGAGCCACACTCGGGCACCATCGTTCCGGTGGAGCCCCCCGCCCTCACGTCTGCCGAGGTGGAAGTCTTGGTCCGCCTCGTCACGAGGAACCTTCACCACACGGGGAGCGCCGTCGTCCCGACGCCCGAGAACGTCATCGCTGCCTACGGCCATCTCACGACGTACGAGCGATGGTCACACCTCTCGGCGCGGAGCGAAGCGATCGCCGGGGTCGTCGCAGCGCACCGCGACACCTTGAACGCGCAGGCAGGACCCTCGAGGTCCGCCGGTTCCCAGCACGACCGACAGGTCTTTATGGCGGACACGAGCGACAGCATGCGCAACGGCCTCCGGCAGGCGCTTGAGGAGGCGGAGGCCGCCGAGCGGCCCGACCTCGCGACCATCGAACGCCTCCGGACCCTCCTTGCCGCACATGAGGCTCCGCGGTCCGTGGGCAGCACCGCCACGGCACGTGCCGGCGGGAGCGCCCTGGGGCGCGCTGTCCCGGTCGCGTCCCTCGACGTCGTGCCACGGGGTTTCGGGGCTCCGACCGCGGAGGTCCCGGACCGAGAGCCCGTGGCGCATGACCGCCCTGTCGACCCCCCGGGGCAGACGCACGAGCAGGTTCCGCCTGCGCACGAGGACCAGGCGGCCCGGCGGTCGTACGGTGTCGATGCCGCGCCTCCCGGTATCGGCTGGACGGCGGCGCGCTGGGTGCGGTCGTGGGACATGACGCTCGTGCCGGGCGGTTCTCCGACGTTCCTCGACGCGGTTCTCGCCGGTGCGGGTGGCGCCGTGACCGTCGACGGCGCTGTCGTCCGGGGGGCCGACGGGCTGCGCGAAGAGCTCGCCGCCGGCGTGCGGGCGGACACCCGCACGTCGGTGGAGCAGCTGACGTGGTGGCCCGCTGCCGCAGAGGCATACCACGCGGCCATGAGCCGCGCGGTAGGCGCGAGCGGACATCCCGACACGCGGTACCCGATCGAGTGGGCGACGGCCGTCGAGGACCTGGTGGCGGTCGTGAGCGACCCGAGCCCTCGGCCCATGCAGGCGGACCCGCGCGCCGAGGCGCTCGTCGGCGAGATGCTCCCGCACGTGGTCAGCGCGTACCTCGGCCGCGGCATCCTGGTGGTGCGACCGGACGGCCAGGTCGCCGTCTACGGCCGTGGCGCGGGTGACAGCGACGACAGCACCTGGATCGTCGTGGTAGAAGCCCTGGACGGGCACGACGGCGCCACCGCATGGGCTGCGGCCGTCCAGCACGGTACCGGACCCGCTTTCGGGGGTCTTTCGGGCCGCCAGGTGGCCTGGGCGGCCGCCGAGCGACTTCGGTTCGTCGGTGACCCCTTGCGGGGCACCGACGGCACGACGTTCCTCGGTGCTGCGGGTGCGGTCCTCGCCTCGGACGCGCACCGGCGGCTGGTCGAAGCGGTCGGCGAGACGCTGGTCCCGGCGACGGTTGACGGCACCGTGCTCGAGGACGCCGCGTCGGCCGTCGGTGGCGCGCTGCGTGTCGTGTTCCCGGACGGGACCGTCCGGGTGTCCGGTGACGGCGCGCCGGTCACTCTCGCGGTCACCGGGCAGGGGCGCTGGGTCGCCCTGGCGAGCGTCCGCGGAGCCGAGGCGGCAGGGGCAGCCACACGTGTCGCCGACGTCGCCGGTGCACCGTCCGTGCGCGTGGTCGAGGATCCCGTCCAGGACGACCACCTCGTCGCTCTCCCTGTCGAATCTGACCGTGCCGAGGCCGAGCGCGGCGGTGCCGCGATGCTCTCCCCGGCACAGCGGCGCTGGGCGCTGAGCCACGGGCGTGAGGTGAGCGCGCCGCAGGAGGGCGGCCTCGCCGGTGCGGTGCTCCGTGCCCTCGGAGACGGTGTGACGGTCGGCGACCGTGTCGTGACAGACCCGTCCGCGGTGCGTGAGGCTGTGGTGGCAGCGGTCCGTGCCGACGAGGCCGACACGCTCGACCTGTGGCTGCGCGTCTACAGCGTGTACGGCGACCTCGTCAGACGGCGCAGGGAACAGACCGGTGAGGGCCTCGATGCCCTGGCCCTCGCCACCGAGATCGACACCCGGGTGAACAGCGGCGCGGCCCGTGACGACATCGTCCGGAGCATCACCGACCCCACGTCATGGCCCGAGCTCGCCGACGCCGTGACGCCGTTCCTGCTCTCCGCGCTCGGCGTCGCTGTCCGGGTGGTGCACACGGACGGCAGCGTGGACCGGTACGGGCAGGGACGCGCCGCCTATGTCGCCCGGCCGCCGCAGGGTGCGAATGTGACCGGCCTGACGGGATGGGCAGCCCTCGTGCCGCGAGCCGCGCGCTTCCCCGCCACGTCCGTGCTCGGCACGTCCGGACCGGACAACGTCCGGGGGAGCCAGGCCGACCTGACAAGGTGGCTGGACGAGCACGCGGCGACCCAGGGCGCGGCGCGGCGGGGACCCGACGCGTTCTTCGACGCGGTGCTGGAGGCCGTGGGCGGCCGGCTGCTCGCCGACGGCCTGGACGCCACGACCGCGGCGGAGCTTCGCGCGGACCTCGGCGCTCGGGCCGTGGCCCGGTCGGGGGAACCGCTCCCGGCCTTCGCCCGAGCGACGTACACCTTCGAGTCCGAGGCCCGGATCGTCGAGAACTACTTCGACGGCACCAGGGGAGTCGCCGACCCTCGGGCGGTGCACGAGGAGATCGCCGGCCACGTCCGCAGCGGTGACGCCTGGCACTACATCGCTCAGGCGCTGACCCGGCCGGGCGAGTGGGACGCGATCACCACGGCGCTGGCACCGGCGCTGCTCGCCGAGAGGGCCGGTCTCGATCTCCTGGTGGTGGACGGGGCCCGGTCCATCCGGTACGGGGTGGACGGCGGTACCCGCGTGGTCCTCTCCCGGACGGCCGACCTGGTGCCCGTGTGGTCGGTGGTGCGCCCTGGGGGTGACTCGCAGCGCCTTGCCGCCGTGGTCGCCGCGACCCCGCTCGTCGACACGCGGACTGCGGTGTCGCCGGTGCAGCATGTGGACCCGGCACTGGAGGGTGCCCTCCGGGCGAGCGCCGGTGGGCAGGACGTGTCGGTGCTCCGGACGGCGTCGGGACGTGACGCGTTCTATGCGGCGGTGCTGGCCGCGGTCGGCGGGGGCCTGGTGGTCGAGCGGGGCGGCTACGTCAGTACACCGCAACAGCTGCGCGCTACGCTCGCCCGGCTCGTGACGGAACGGGCCGACGTACTCACGCCCGAGGCGGTGCGGCACATCGAGCAGGAGACCGGGCTCGCGGGTGCTCGGGAGATCGGTCGCGCGCTGCAGGAGGACTCGCAGGCCGCCGACGTCGTGGGCGCACACCTCGCCGGCCCCTATCTCGGTGTCGAGCTGCGGGTGCTCGGCGCCGAGATCGCGACCGCCTCGGTGCGCGGGCGGCGGGTGGTACTCGCTCGACAGACGGATCAGGACGGTGCCGTCCGTTGGACAGCCCTCGCGGACCGCGGGGCCGGTGTGACGGAGGCGGCGAGCCGGTTGGCCTCACCCGTGCAGCGCGCACGCTCGCTCAGCCTGAACCAGAGTGCGCGGCGGGCGGGACGGGCTGCGCACGGGTTTCAGAGGGTGGCGCCGGGGCAGAAGGTCTCGGAGGCAGGCTGGCACAAGAGCAGCTACAGCGGCGACCACTGTGTCGTGGCAGCAGTCGTGGCCCTTGCCGCGGTCTGAGCGGCCCGACGCCGATGAACAGTCCCATGACAGGCAACGACGACAGGAGCAACATCGTGACGGACGCGCAGGTGAGAGTGGTTGCTGTCCGCGACAGCAAGGACCCTGACGGGCCGAAGCTCTTCTTCACCGCCGAGGCATGGCGAGACCTTCTCGACCGGATCAAGGCAGGCGAGCTCGCACTGCCCGACCACATGCGGGAGGGCCTCGACGAACGGTTCACGTGATCTCGGTTACATCCTGACTGGTTCACTTCTTCAGCCGATGGGAGAAACGGCATTCCGATGTGGAGGGGCGACCTAATCTTCCTGACATGGTCTTCCCGACGTTCGTAGTTCTCGAACGACCCAAGGAGCGGCTACCCGACGGATCCGACCACCACCGGACCCGGGCGGGCGACGAGCTCGTGAACCTCGGGTCGTGGCGTGGCCCTGGTGCGGCCCTGCCCGCCGGCCCTCGTGCACAGCGCCGGACGGCGATCGCGGTCTTCGCCGACGAGCACCTGACCGCTGCCTGGGCCGGTGCCTGGTTCGAGGCACACCCTGCGATCGACCTGCTGTCACGCGAGCGGGCCCCGGAGGCAGGTGCGCTGCTGTTCCTCGCCCCACGGTCGGAGGATCAGGCCCTACGCCTGGTGCGGAGGTGGGCGGCGGGGTCCGAGCTCCGTGACCTGCCCAAGGTGCTTGTCGCCCCGCAGATCGGAGGGGCGGCTCTCCTGGCCGCCGTCGAGCACGGTGTCGTGAGCTTTCTCGACTACGCGACGACATGCCTGGGTGAGGCGACGGCGGCGTTGATCGAGGCGGACCGCGGCGGGTCGCGTCTGCCGGGACCTCTCATGCGAGCCCTGGTCGACCAGGTCCGGCAACGGCGGGACTCCGGGGACGCCCCGCGCGGCTCGGGCCTGGAGCCGCGCGAGGTCGAGGTGCTGCGACTGCTTGCGGATGGCTGCGACGTGCGGGAGGTCGCAGCACGGCTGCGTTACTCGGAGAGCACGGTCAAGGGCGTCATTCATGGTGTCGTCAAGCGCCTCGGGCTGCGTAACCGGATCGAGGCCGTGGCGTATGGCATCAAGGTCGGGGCCTACTGACGACCGCGAGCTCTTGCGTGGAGCTCCAGGGAAGGTTCCCTTTCATGTCGAATCGTGAGCCTTAAGGGAATTTGCTCCTACCTTCAGCGGTTTGCGATGTTTTTGCGTGCCTAGTCTCCCTGCGGTGCCGGGCGAGGATCCGGCTCCTGCGCATCGAGTCGCGGGGCCCCCTGGGTGCCTCCCGAAGGGAACATCGGCATGTCATCGCAAGCCAGCTCTCGTGTGGTCGGGCCGCGGACCGGAACCGGCCAGAGGGTGCTCATCGTCGGAGCCGGGATCGCCGGGCTGGCCGTGGCGCGGGCCCTGGCCGGCTGGGGTGCACAGCTCGAGATAGTGGAACGGACGTCGGAGCCCGACCCAGGTGGGGCGGGCATCTTTCTACCCGCGAACGGGGTGCGCGGGCTGCGCGCTCTCGGCCTGGAGGCTCCGGTGGCCGAGAACGCAGTGGCCATCGGTACGCACCGCGTGGCCGACTCACGCGGACGTGGTCTGTATCAGGTCGACACAGCGGACCTGTGGCGCGGTATCGCGCCGACCCTCGCAACCTCCCGGGCCACCCTCCGGACCGTGATGCTGGAGCACGTCGAGGACGTTCCGATCCGCTGGGCTACCCGTCCCGTGTCCATCAACACGCGAGCCGGGGAAGGCGCGGAGGTGGCGTTCGGTGACGGTACGACGGGGCGTTACGACCTGGTGATCGGTGCCGACGGGGTGCAGTCCGCCGTGCGTCGCATGCTGTTCGGTGAGGACGGGCTGCGCGACACCGGCATCCATGCGTGGCGGCTGATTGCTCCTCGAGGGGAGCAGGGGCCGGTGTGGTCCGCGCGGCTCGGACGCGGCTCGGCATTTCTCAAGGTCCCCATCAGCGCAGACCAGGCCTACTGCTACATCGACGTGAGTACTGACCAGGTCACAGCGGGTCTCGACGGTGTCGAGACCCGGTTCAAGACCGCTCTCCCGGAGCTGAGGTCCGGGAACCTGGTGCACGGCGGGCCGCTCCGGGAGGTGGTGCTTCCGCGATGGTCCAAGGGGCACGTGCTGCTGATCGGTGACGCGGCGCACGCCACACGGCCGAACATGGCACAGGGAGCCGCGATGGCGATCGAGGACGCGCTGGTGCTGGCCGACGTGCTCCAGGCGGGATCGTCGGTCCCTGACGCCGTGCGTGAGTACGAGAAGCGCAGACGACCGCGGATCGAATGGGTCCAGGAGCAGAGCGCCGCGCGCGACCGTACCCGCAACATGGCGCCAGGGCTCCGGGAGGTGGCGCTGCGCGCGGTGGGCAAGCGGATGTTCGAGGCGAACTACGGCCAGCTGCACACGGAGCCCTGATCCACTGAGTCCTGATCCCTCGGCGCTGCCCGAGCGTCCGAGATCCCGGGACGGAGGGGAAGACCTCGACGACGGCGGGGTGGCCGTACCGGTGGCGCACCTAACCTTCGGGGCGACACAGGTCGGCGGTACGAGCCCCGCGGAGCCACGAGCAATGCGCACCGAGAACCGACAGACGAGGGAGACACTGCCATGACCACCATCGGTGACGTGACCTACCGGGTGACGCCCGAGTACATCCTCGAGGCTGCGCGCAGCACTGAGCTGACCGCCCAGGAGATCGACATGATCCTCGGTCAGATCCGGGCCTACGTGACGAGCCTGGAGGCGTCCTGGCAGGGGACGGCGCACCGGACCTTCCAGAACCTGATGGCCGAGTACGACCGCTACGCCCGGATGCTGCACGAGAGCCTCACCGGTATGGCGTCGGGCCTCCAGGGAAACTACGTCAACTACACCGAGACCGAGCGGACGAACGTCGAGGCCTTGCGAGCGCTGGAGACCACGCTGCCCGCCGGTGGACGGATCGCCCCAGGAGCGAACCTCTCCTGAGCTGGGTCGGCCAGCTCGACGTCTACCTCCCACGACGGCAAGGGACAAGCACATGTCTGACATCGGCAACACAACCATCCGCGTCGGAGGCGATCTCGCCACGGCGGGGACCTGGCTCAACCAGCGCGCGGACGTCTGTGCGGACGAGCTGGCCCGTCTGCGGGGCCAGCTCGCCCCGCTCCAGGAGTCCTGGAACGAGAGCAGGGCCGCGGACTACTACCAAGGGCTGCAGCAGCAGTGGAACGTCGCCGCCGACGGGTTGTTCGGCCCCGACGGTGTGCTCGGCCAGATCGCCCGCGCGATGAACGTCACATGGGGCAACTACGCGGACGCCGAGTGGGCGAACGTCCGAACCTGGGAGCACTGAGCACGGGTGGACGACAAGTTCTGCCGGATCACCGTGGTCGGTGCACGGCGACGTGTGGACCTCGCCGTGCCCGCAGGAACGGCGATCGCCGAGTACCTGCCCGACCTGGTCCGCCGGTGCGGCCAGCTGGGCGACGACACGCTACCCCCTGCCTGGTCGCTCGCCCTGGCGGGTGAGAAGCCGTTCTCGCCGAGCCTCTCGCTGCTGGAGGCCCAGGTGGTCGACGGCGCCACCCTCTACCTCAGAGATCTGGTCGCAGGCGAGAACGACGGCCCGCTGATCACCGACCTGGAGGAAGCGGTGGTCGAGGAGAGCGGACGGTGGGAGCGCTGGAGCAGCTGGCACGGCGCCCTGTCCGCCGCTGTCCTCGGACTGCTCGGCTACCTGGCCGCGCTCGTCTCGATGGTGATGACAGCGCCGGACAACCCGCTCGCAGGCTTGTTGGCACTGCTGTCAGGGTTCTCGCTCGTCCTGGTCGCAGGGCTGGCCGCCCGCAAGGACTGGCCGGTGCCGCCACGGCTGCGCACAGGTCTGGCGCTCGCAGCGGTCCCTGCGCTCGCCCTGGCCGGCTACGCGCTACCGGTGTCTCGTGCCGGCGAGAACGCCGCTGCCGTCGCGGCGGTGAGCGGAGCCACGGTCGCGGCTCTGGCGGTGCTGCTGGCCGTCGTGAACGTCTGGACCCTGGCCGTCGCGCTGCTCTCGGCGGTCGCGTTGCCGGTCGCTGTACTGCTCGCCCTGCTCGATGCCGACGGCACCGAACGTGCGGCAGCTGTTGCCGTGGTCATGCTCATCCTGCTGTCGATCGGGCCGACAGCAGCAGGCAGGCTCGCCTCGCTGTCGCCCGGCCGCGGTGGACTCCCGGGCTCGGGCATCTCCGAGGAGGCTACTGCGGCTCTGGCCAGGAGTCGCAGGCTGCTCGTCGTGTGGGCGGTGACCGGCTCGGCGGGACTCGTCTGCTGCCTGGTCACGCTCAGCGGGGCGTCCGACCCCTACGCGCTCTCTCTCGTGGCATGCGTCGGCCTCGCGCTGCTCGCCCAGGCGGGACAGACCATGGTGCCCTCCGCGGTCTTCCCTGTGCTGGCGGCCGGTATCGCCGGGCTCGTCGCGCTGGGCGTCCGTGCTCCCGGGGTGGCCTGGCTGCCCGAGGTGTCGTGGATGCTGATCGTCAGCTGCGTGTGCTTGTTGATGTCGGTCGTCGGTCTGGTCAAGCTGGTCGATCCCGCCGACGACGCCGTTGAACGTCCGGCGTGGATCAGGTCCGTCGCCTCCACCCTCTCTGTGCTGAGCGTGCCGCTCGCCGTCGGAGTCTTCGGGGTCTACGAGGCGCTGGCGGACATCGGTGCCCGGCTCTGATCGGCGCGCCGCCCGGCTGCGGGTGAGCGTCGCCGGGGGTTGGGGGGCGCACCGTTCCAGGACATGGAGCGGTTCATCGACTCCAACTCGGGGCTCGCCTCTCGCTTCACCCGGACGCTGACCTTCGCCGACTACTTCTCCGACGAGCTGGCGGGGATCGTGGTCCGGCTCGCGGAGCAGTACGACTACCGGTTCGCGGACAAGACCGTCGTCCGGCTGGGCGAGTACCTCGACGGACTACGACGAGGCGAACGGTCGGCGCCGACCGCGCGGCCCCATGCTTCTACACCCCTGTGACCAGGAACGACAGATCGAGAGATGATGACAGTGGACCAGACACCGCAGGAACCGCGGGCCGGACGTGGCTACGCACGACTTGCCAGCGCGTTGGCGGCAGTCGTGCGGCCGCCGGGAGAGCGGCCGACCACACTCCGCGGCCGGATCCTGGCGGCGACGCTCGTGGTACTCCTTGCCGGGGGACTGGCCGTCGGTGTCGGCGCGCTGACGGGCGCCCTCGGGGGCTCGTCAGCGGCGGCTCGGAACCAGGCCGACGGCGCGTCGAGCCCCGTGAGCAGTGACCTGCGGACCGGCTCCGCCACCGTGCCCCGGACGGAGCACGAGGCCAGATCGACCCCGGAGCCTGCGAGCCCTGCGCCGCGGTCGGCCGGGACCGGGGAAGGGCGGGGGCAGGCTTCCGTACCGCCTCCCCCGTCGTCCTCGGAGGAGGCCACGTCCGAGGTCACACAGTCGACCTCGACCACGGCGAGCCGCCGGGTCGCGCCCGCGGTGCCCGAGGACGAACCACGCGAGACCGAGGAGACGACGTCGAGCGCGTCACGCACGTCTGAGACGAAGCGCCCTCCGGCGCCGAAGGTGCTCGCGACCGCGGCCATCGTGAACCACGGGGGAGGGCGGTGCATCGACGTCACCGGCAAGGGGCGTACCGGCGTCCAGCTCGGGATCTGGGACTGCGAACCGGTGGAGCCATGGCGTACGTGGACGTTCTACTCGGACGGTACGGTCCGGTCCCAGGGCCACTGCATGACCGCCGTGGGGTCCGGCAACGGGGCACAGATCCAGGCTCGCAACTGCACCGGTGGTGCCGCTCAGCGCTTCACGCTCAACACCTCGCACGACCTCGTGAACATCGCCGCGGACCGGTGTGTCGACGTGAAGGACGGCCGTGTGGGTGAGAACGCTGCCCCGCTCCAGCTCTGGACCTGCCAGGGCGCCGACAACCAGAAGTGGAGCCTCTACTGACCCGTTCCGGGTCGAGGGTCCTGGGCAGCGACCTCCGGTGCACCTCCACGAGAGAGGCGTTGCACCACCGATCGAGCTCGCCGCAGCGGACGTCGATCCGACGTCGATCCGATGTCGACAGCGGCTCGTGAGCATAGGGGTTCAACCCGATCGAATGGAGCACCCCTGATGTCCTCGAACGAACTCGATGTTGTAGCGCTGCGCGCGCAGCTCACAGGCACCCTCGTACTGCCTGAGGACCCCGACTGGGACAGCGCTCGCCAGGCATGGCAGCTCGCCGTGGACCAGCGCCCGGCGGCCGTGGTCCTGGCCGCGAACGCCGGCGATGTCGTGGCGGCGGTGAACGCGGCCCGCGTGGTGGGCCTGCGCGCGACGGCCCAGGGTACGGGGCACAACGCGAACCCGCTGGGGTCGCTCGACGGCACCCTCCTGATCCAGACGTCGCGGATGCGTGGTGTGGTGGTCGACCCGCAGGCGCGGACGGTGCGCGTGGAGGCGGGCGCCCTGTGGGCCGACGTGACTGCGGCCGCGGCTCCGCACGGGCTGCTCGGGCTGGCGGGCAGCTCGCCGGACGTGGGCGTGGTGGGCTACACGCTGGGCGGGGGTCTGTCGTGGCTGGCGCGCAAGCACGGCCTGGCGGCGAACCATGTGGTTGCGGCCGAGGTCGTGACGGCGGACGGTGTGCTGCGCCGGATCGACGAGACCACCGAGCCCAACCTGTTCTGGGCGATCCGTGGTGGTGGCGGCAGCTTCGCGATCGTGACGGCGCTGGAGTTCCGTCTGTTCCCGGTCGGCGAGCTGAACGGCGGCGTGCTGTTCTGGCCCATCGAGCGCGCCACCGAGGTGCTGCACGCGTGGCGCGAGTGGACCGCGACGGTTCCGGACGAGGTCACGTCGGTGGGCCGCCTGCTGCGGTTCCCGCCGATCGAGGAGATCCCGGAGCCGGTGCGCGGGCAGTCGTTCGTGGTGGTCGAGCTGGTGTCGCTCCTGGACGAGTCCCGGACCGACGCGCTGCTCGCACCGCTGCGCGAGCTGGAGCCGGCCATGGACACCGTGCAGCCCTCTACGCCTCAGGACCTCGCGCAGATCCACATGGACCCGCCGCAGCCCACACCCGCGGCGGGCGACGGCCTTCTGCTGACCGAGCTGTCGCCCGTGGCGCTCGACGCCTATCTCGCCACGACCGGTCCGGATGCCGACTTCCCGCTGCTCAGCACGGAGATCCGTCATCTCGGCGGCGCCCTGGCACCGCAGTCAGGTTCGGGTGGCGCGGTCCCCGGGTTCGAGGCGGGCTACGTGGTGTTCTCGGTGGCGATCACCCCGGACGAGGCGGCTGTGGCGGCTACAAACCGCAGCCTGGACACCGTGGCCGAGGTCCTGCGCCCCTGGTCAGCCGACACCAGTTACCTCAACTTTGCCGAGCGCACCGGCGGCGCACCGTTCGCCGAGCCCGCCACGCTCGCCAGGCTGAGGCGCGTCAAGGCGCACTACGACCCTGCGGACGTCTTGCGCAGCAACCACCCGGTCGCACCCGCCGCCTGACGCACGACCTCCTCGCGGCCGCCCTTGCTTCGTGAGGTCGTCCGCGAGATCGCGCGACGAAGCTCGTCGCCTACCAGCCTCACCTCAAGGGCCGGCCTCGTGGGGCCGGTCTGGTTCAGCGAGCTTTGATCGTCAGAAGGAGAGCAGTACACCGTGAGCATGAACAAGGGACGTGTTGTCCTGGTCACTGGTGGTAACCGCGGTATCGGCCGCGCGATCGCGGAGCGGTTCGTCAAGGAGGGTTTCCGGGTCGCGGTGACCGCCCGTAACGGTCAGGGGCCCGCGGGGACTCTCACCGTGAAGGCAGACGTGACCGACTCCGCGGCGGTCGATGCCGCGTTCACCGAGGTGGAGCAGGAGCTTGGTGCTGTCGAGATCGTCGTCGCCAACGCGGGCATCACGAACGACAAGCTTCTGCTGCGGATGACCGAGGACGATTTCGACAGTGTCGTGGCGACGAATCTTGGTGGAGCGTTTCGTGTGGTCAAGCGGGCGTCGAAGGGCATGGTCAGGGCGCGGTTCGGTCGAGTTGTCCTGATCTCCAGTGCTGCTGGGCTCGGTGGTGCTGCGGGGCAGGTCAACTATGCGGCGTCCAAGAGTGCTCTGGTGGGTCTTGCGCGGTCGCTCACCCGGGAGCTGGGCACCCGGGGGATCACGGCCAATGTCGTGGCGCCGGGTTTTGTCGAGACGGATATGACAGCCGCTCTGCCTGAGGAGCTCCATGTCGAGAACCGCAAGCTGGTCCCTGTCGGGCGTTACGGGGATCCTGCTGAGGTTGCCGCGGCTGTGGCGTGGATCGCCTCGGACGAGAGTGCTTATGTCTCGGGGGCTGTGATCCCGGTCGACGGCGGCATCGGGATGGGACACTGAACTGCCGAACCTGACGGGCACCGACGAACGAACCGTGAGACGCCGTGGCCTCAGGCCACCAGCCCGCTGCGGTAGGCGTAGATCACTGCCTGCACGCGGTCGCGGAGGCCGAGCTTGGCGAGCAGACGGGACACGTAGGTCTTGACGGTCTCGTGGCTGATCACCAGGGTCGCGGCGATCTCGCCGTTGGAGCGGCCGTCGGCCATCAGGCGCAGCACCTCCAGCTCGCGGGGTGTCAGGCCGTCGTCCGTGCGGGTGTGCTCGGCGGGGCGGATGCGTGCCGCGTACCGGCCCACGAGCTGCCGCGTCACCTCGGGTGCCAGCAGCGCGGCGCCGCTGGCGACCGTCCGGATGCCCGCCAGGAGCTGACCCGCCGGGGCGTCCTTGAGCAGAAACCCACTGGCTCCGGCCCGCAGCGCCTCGTACACGTACTCGTCCAGGTTGAACGTGGTCACCACGAGCACCTTCACCGGGTGTTCGACGCCGGCGCCGGCGAGCAACCGGGTCGCCTCGATGCCGTCGAGCACCGGCATCCGCACATCCATCACCACCACGTCGGGGTCCAGCCGGCCTGCGAGGTCGACGGCGGCGCGCCCGTCGGCGCACTCACCCACCACCTCGAGGTCGGGCTGGGCATCGATGATCGTCGCGAAGCCGGTGCGGATCAGTGCCTGGTCGTCGCACACCAGGACACGGACCGGCGCGCTCACGCCGGGCTCCCGGTGGGGATGCGCGCCCGGACGACGAAGGCGCCGTCCGGCCGCCGGTCCGCGCCGAACTCTCCTCCGAGGGCATCCACCCGTTCGAGGAGCCCGACGAGCCCTCTGCCACTCCCGGCTGCCGGACGTGGGCGGACGGCTTCAGGGCTCGCGCCGGCGGTGCGGACCTCCACGGTGATCTCCCGTTCGTCGTAGCGCACGCTGACCTCGGTCGGGCTGCCGTGCGCATGTTTCAGGGCGTTGGTCAGGGACTCCTGGACCACGCGGTGAGCGACCAGCTCCGCGCTGCCGGCCGATTCCGAAGGCGCGCCCTCCTCCGTGAGCTCGACGGGCTGCCCGGCCCGACGGGTCTGCTCGACGAGCGTACGCAGGTCCCGGAGCGACGACGTCCCGGCGGTCTCGTCGTGGCCGGGGTCGAGCAGGTCCAGGAGGTGACGCAGGTCGCCGATGGCCCGCCGGCCCGTGTCGGTGACCGAGCTGAGGGTCTCCTCGAGGCGGTCGGGGGCGCCCGTCAGGTACCGGGCAGCCTCCGTCTGCACGACCATCGCCGTCACATGGTGTGTCACGACGTCGTGCAGCTCGCGAGCGATGCGCGTGCGCTCGGCGGTACGCGTCTCGTCGACGGCCCGGAGCCGGCGCTCCGTGTCCGCTTCCCGGGTGGAACGCAGCCACGAGCCGACTGCCCACACGAGGGCCAGCGCAAGGTAGAACGTCAGGTACCCGTCCACCCGCTCCGTCCCGCCGAGCAGGTGGAGCGCGAACGCCAGGACCACATAGGCACCCGAGAGGAGGATCGTGACCGTGCGGCGACGGCGTTGCAGGTAGACACCCGCGCTCAGCAACGCGATGGCGAGCCCGGTACCCGCGAGCGTGTGGTAGCCCCGGAGCTGGTCGACGGCGAAGCCGACGAACACCACGGCCAGGCTGGCCGCAGGCCACCGCCGGCGAACGGCGAGCGGGAAGGACTGGAGGACGATCACCACGACGGCCAGCACGTCGAAGGGGCGGGTCGGCAGCGCGCCGACCTCCGTCCCCACCCCATGAAACGCCGGCACGAACGACGCGATCGCGGGCAGCAGGGCGAGCGGCAGGTCCCGGACCACGACATCGAGTTGCCGCCACCGGTCCTGAACCTGCCGGAGCTCGATCATCGGGCGAGCGTAGCGGCCGCGTCCGCCCGGGCAGACCGACGGGCAGGGACCACGTGGCCTGATCCACCACTTCGGCAGTCGGGATCAGCTGGTGACCGTCGTCGTCGAGGACAGGTTCGAACAGTTCCGGTCGGAGGCGCTCGCCCACCTCGGTCTCGTTGGCGTTGAGGGCAGCTCTGAGGCGTGCGCAGGCTCACAGACCTCAAGGGCTGTAGTACAGGCCAGACCACGAACGCCTTCACCGACGCGATCACCATCACCGGCATCGCCGGCGCCGGGATCATGGTCCTGACCGCCATCTGGGCCCTGGTCATGCTTCGGGGCGCCGCCGCGAGGAAACCGACCGAGCGAACTGGACCGTGTCCCTACGACACGGTCTTGGATGGAGGCAAGCGGTTGAAGCGCCACGAAGGGACCGAGCACATGACCGAGCAACAGCGACCCGTCCACACGGGTGGGCCGGGCGACTCCGCCGCGCTCCAGACCCCGACGATGGCGGAGGACCTCCTCCTGCTCCTCTTCCAGCCGAACGACAAGGGCGGCGCGGGGAACATCGCCGGCGAGACCACGCTCTACTGGGTGCTCGCCGGCGCGGTGCTCGCGGACCTCGCGCTCAGCGGCCACGTCCGGACCGGCACGACGCGGTTCGGGACGATGACGGTCTGCGGGAGCCCTTGCTGGACCGGCTCGTGGAACGAGGCGACCTCCACCGTCGCACGCACAAGGCACTCGGCCTCTTCAAGACCTCGGCCCTCCAGGAGGGCACGACGAAGCGCCGGGCTCGCCTCCTCGCCGAGGTGCGTGCCGTGCTCGTCGACGGCGCGGTCCCCACGGAACGCACCGCGGCACTGGCAGCGCTCGTCCACGGAAGCGGCACTCTGCCGCAGTTCGACCCTGATATCCCCTGGACCTCCGCGGTGATCGCCCGTGCCGAGGAGCTGAAGGACGGTCACTGGGGAGCCGGCGCAGCGGCGAGGGCCGTGACGCGCACCCTCACTGCCACGATCGTCACCAACGTCATCGCCGCCGCGGCAGCACAACCCCGCGGATGACGCGCCCCACCAAGGCCTCGTCCCACCCTCGCAGGGCGCGGGCGACGGAGAAGGAAGAGCCCATGGAAAAGTCCGTGCCGGCGGCAGCTCGCCCCTCCCGCTCCCGCGCCGCTGCGCGCTCTGCCTGGTTCTGGGTTCCGTTCGTGCTCCTGGTCGCGACAGCGCTGACGCTGGGCTGGCTGAACCAGACCCCCTGGTGGGGCTGGGTCCTGCTCGCGGTGCTCCTGGCCGCTGTGGCAGTCTCCGCGCCCGGGTGGCTGAGCCGGGGTGCGCCGGTCAAGGTGGGGGCATGGCTCGTCGTGGGTGCTCTCGTGTCCGGCGCGGCGATCCTCGCCCATCCGGGTCCGCAGATCCGGATGGCCGGGGGCGCGGAGCGGGGGGCGACGCAGCCGGTCGAGACGCAACAAGGCCCGGTGGCAGGTGTCCGTAACGATGCCGGGACGGTCGAGATCTTCGCGGGCGTGCCCTACGCCCAACCTCCGGTCGGGGAGCTCCGGTGGCAGGCGCCGCGGCCCCCGGAGCCACGGTCCGGGACTCTCGTCGCCGACCGGTTCTCCGCGGTGCCGATCCAGGGCACCACGACGTTCACCACCCGCGCACTGACGCAGATCGTCGACATCCCGCTCGAGAACACGTTCCTCAATCCGTACCCGGTCAGCGAGGACAGCCTCTACCTCAACGTCTGGCGCGCCACCCGCCCGGCCTCCGCCGCACTGCCGGTCCTCGTCTACATACCAGGCGGCGGTTTCGCCACGGGTTCGGGCGCGCTGCCCCTGTACGACGGTGAGGCCCTGGCGTCCACGGGTGAGGCGATAGTCGTCACCATCAACTACCGGCTCGGCGTGCTGGGTTTCCTCTCGCACCCCGAGCTGGCCGCCGAGTCTCCCCACGGTGCGTCCGGCAACTACGGGATCCTGGACCAGATCGCCGCCCTGGAGTGGGTTCAGCAGAACATCGCCGCCTTCGGAGGCGACCCGGACCGGGTGACGGTCGCGGGCGAGTCCGCGGGGGGCGAGAGCGTGTGCATCCTGGGCGCGACCCCGCTGGCCGAAGGGCTGGTCGACGGCATCATCGGCAGCAGCGGCGCCTGCATGGGGACGGAGGGTGACACCGAGGACGGCGACCAGAGCGACTCGCGAGCGGTCGCGGAGGAGGCGGGCGAACGGTTGGCCCGGGAGCTGGACGCCGACACCGTGGCCCAGATGCGGCAGCTGCCGGTCGAGCGGATCACCGAGGCCGCCGCAGCGGTCGGGCCGCACTGGCGACCGTCCGTCGACGGGTACGTGCTCGGACGCAGCCCGGCAGAGATCTACGCGCAGGGCAGCCAGCTCGATGTGCCGACCCTGGTCGGCAGCAACGCGGACGAGGACTCGTTGATCCGGGCGTTCCCGCCGGAGCCCACGACCCCCGAGGAGTACCACGCGACCGCGCGCGCGGAGCACGGCGAGGACGTGGAGACGTTCCTTCGGCTGTACCCCGGCGAGACCGAGGAGCAGGTCCTCGACTCACTGCTGCAGGCGCAGGCGGACCGGGTCTTCACCCGCGCGATGTACCGATGGGCGAGCCTGCAGACCGAGACCGGCCGGGCGCCCGCCTACCTCTACTTCTTCACGCACACCCCGCCCGACGAAGGGCTGGAGAAGTTCGGTGCCTACCACGGCGCGGAGGTGATGTACGCGTTCGACAACCTCGGTGCGGACGGTGACGCCGACTACGACCAGACCGACCACCTGCTGCGCGACCAGCTCAGCGGCTACTGGTTGAACTTCGTCCGGAACGGCGACCCCAACGGGGCAGGGCTGCCTGGCTGGTCCACGTTCGCGGACGCTCCGGAGCAGCTGATGGAGCTCGGTGCGGACAGCGGTATGGCGGCCCGGCCACGGCACGAGGCCGTCGACTACTGGATGCAGTACGAGGGTCCGATCGCCTGAGTGGGGTCCCCGCTCGTCCCGGGCACCGACTTCGGTGCGCTGGTCGTGGGCGTGCTGGGCGTCCTCGTCGCCTGGGTGGTGGTCCTGTCCACCGCGGCGGCCGTGCTGCTCAAGCGGCGCGACGTGTAGCCACTGGACGGATGCCCTCGGACCGGGGCCGCCGCCCGCGTAGAATCGCGCACGACCTGACCGGGCGGAGCACTGATGGCGAGCGAGGAAAGCGGGGACGAGGTCCGCGCCGTGGTGACCGAGGGCCGCTTCGAGAGCATCGAGGCGGCCTACGTGGTGCTGGAACCGGTCATGCGAGCCATCGCGGCCGCCGTCGGCGACCACTGCGAGGTCGTGCTGCACGACCTCGGCAACCGCGACCTGGACCGCACGATCCACGCGATCGTCAACGGCCACGTCACGGGGCGCGCGGTGGGCGGGCCGTCCACGAACCTGGGCCTGGAGGCCGTGCGGGACGAGGACGCGGAGCACAACGAGTTCGGGTACGCGGGCCGCACGGCGGACGGCCGTGAGCTGCACTGCTCGTCCGTCTACTACCGCGACGCCTCCGGCCGGATCATCGCCGCGCTGTGCATCAACGTCGATCTGACGCCGCTGCAGACGGCGCAGAACATCCTCGACGGCCTGCTGCCGTCACGGACCCCGGAGAAGCCCGACCGCGAGCTGCACACGCACGACATCGCGAGTCTGCTGGACACGATGATCTCCGACGCGGTCGCGGTGGTCGGCCGTCCGGTGGCGACCATGGACAAGCGCGACCGTGTCGCCGTGCTGCGGATCCTGGACGGCCGGGGCGCGTTCCACGTCAAGCGTTCGGTCGAGACGGTGGCGAGACGGCTGGGGATCTCGAAGGTCACCGCCTACGCCTATCTGGACCAGCTGCGGTCGGAGCAGGGCTGACGAGGTTTTACCTGAACGAAACGTTCGGGCCATAGACGTTGTGTTCAGAACGCCGTCAGACTGCTCGGGTCCTGATCCGAGCATCCGGAGGTATTCGTGGCTGAGACGGCAACCGCGCCGCTGAGCGGGACGCAGAAGCGCACCATCGCTGGTGGCGCCATCGGGACGCTCATGGAGTACTACGACTACTACCTGTACGGGCTGGCGTCGGCCGCCGTCTTCCCCGCGGTCTTCTTCACCGGCGAGGATCCGATCGTCGCGCAGCTGTCGTCGTTCGCGACGTTCGCGGTGGGCTTCTTCCTCCGGCCGGTCGGCGGGCTGGTATTCGGCCCGATCGGCGACCGTGTCGGGCGCAAGACGGCGCTGATGATCACGGTCGTCGGCATGGGCATCGCCACTGCCGGCATCGGGCTCATCCCCGCGGAGGCGTCGATCGGGATCGCGGCCCCGTTGCTCCTCATCTTCTTCCGCATGTGCCAGGGCTTCTTCGTCGGCGGTGAGATGGGTGGCGCGGCGACGATGGTCGTCGAGCACGCCCCGGTCGGCAGGCGTGGCATGTACGGCGCATTCCTCATCAGTGGCGCCGGCATCGCGAACGTCGCGTCCGCCGGCCTGATGGCGGGACTGGGCCTCGGCCCGGAGTCCTGGTTCATGACCTGGGGCTGGCGTATCCCGTTCGTCCTCGGGCTCGTGCTCGCCATCATCGCGACTGTGCTGCGCAGCAGGCTCGAGGAGTCCCAGGAGTTCAAGGACACCAAGCAGGCGCAGGCGGACGCGGGCGTACGGAGCAACCCGATCGTGGAGGTCTTCCGGCACCCGAAGAACGCGATCATGGGTGTGCTCATCGGCCTGCCGCAGAGCATCGCGGGCTACGTCGTGCTCACGTTCGGCATCGCCTACATGGTCAACCAGAACGACATCCCGGTCTGGCAGGGCTTCGCGGGAACGATGATCGTCGGGATCCTCCAGATCTTCGTGGCCCCGGCCTACGGAGCGCTGTCCGACCGCATCGGCAGGCGCGCCGTCTACATCGGCGGGTGCATCGGCTTCGCCCTGCTCGTCTGGCCGGCGTTCCTCCTGTTCGGCACGAGCAACCTGGTCCTGATCTGGGCAGGCATGATCGTGGGCTTCGTGATTCCCGGCGTGGCCATGCAGGCGACGCTGCAGACCATGCTGGCCGAGATGTTCGACCCGGAGGCCCGCACCACCGGTGTGAACATCGGATACCAGATCTCCAACACCCTGGGTGGCGGGCTCGCGCCCTTCATCTGCACCGCGCTCGTGGCGCTGGTCGGCGGGCAGATCTGGCCCGTGGTCCTGTACTGCGTGGTGATCTGCGCGGTCGGCGCGGTCGCGACCGCTACTGCGACACTCAGTACCGACGGGTCACGCCTCCACGAGCTGAAGGTCGGGCCCGCGGCCACCCGCTGACGTGCCCGGCTCGGCCTCCGTCCACCCGCCCTGTGCGGTTCGAGCGGCTCCTCGGCGTGCTCCTGGACGGTCTCGGGGTGCGGTCGAGCCGCTGACGTCGTGGCCGGGACCGGTCAGGACACGCTGGACAGGTGTCCCGTGCCGTGGGTGCGCGTGACGGTCAGCGCCGGGGAATGCGCCGGCGTGCGCCGGGCCCAGCGGGCCTCGCGGATGTCGATGAAGGCGCGGATGCACCGGGCGCAGCCGTCCAGGTGGAACTCCAGCCGGCGTGCGCGGCGGGCCGGGAGCCGGCGGGTCAGGTAGTCGTGCATCGCGGCACGGGTCGAGCGGCACTCCGGTTCCTTGACGCCGCGGTCGCGGCCGACGAGCGGCCCCGGATGATCGGTACTGAGGTCACCAAGCATGGTCACGCGAACTGCCCCCTGTGCACACACCGCCCGGTTTTGACCGGCTGGGTCCTAGTTTTACGGTGGATGCGGATTCATGGGATTCTGGGTGTGATATGCCCTTTGGTCGTGCAAGGCCTCGTGTCAGCGTCGCAGCTCGATGGCACTCAGTCCCGCGAGGCTGAGCATCACGCGGTCGCCCGCGTCGACGACCGTCGCGAGCACCTGGTCGCACCCCGCGCACCGGGCCACGAGACCGGGTGCGTCGGTGTAGACCATCGCCTCGGCGATCGCCGAGGTCTGGCCGCACCCGGCGCAGCGGGCGCGGGCGGCGGTCACGTCGCTCGTGAAGATCTCGGAGAGCGCGCCCGCGAGAACGTTGCCGTCGAGGTGATGGGTCATCAGATGCCTCCGAAGCGCTCGGTGTGGATGTCGTCCGCCGCGTGGCCCAGCTCCTGCAGCCAGCGGGCGACCGCCTCGACGAACCCCGTCGAGCCGCAGACGTAGACGCGCGGGCGCTGCACCGCCGGGACGGTGCGCGCGGCGAGGGTCTCCCGGGTGAGGCGCCCGACGGCGTCGGGCCAGCCGTCCGGTGCCTCGCGCGTGTAGACCACGTCCAGCCCGAAGGCCGGCCCGGTGAGCGCCGCCAGCTCGTCCGCGAAGAACGTGTCCGCGGCGGTGCGCACGGAGTAGAGCAGCTGGAAGCGGGTCGTGTCGGCGGCGACGCCGTGCGCCGCGGCCATGGCGTACAGCGGGACGACGCCGGACCCGCCCGCGACGAGCTGCACCGGACGGGCGCTCTCGCCCGGCCGCCAGACGAAGAACGCGCCGAGCGGGCCGTGCAGCTCGAGCTGGTCGCCGGCCCGCACCTCGCGGACCAGGAACGGCGAGACCTCGCCGTCCGGCAGCTCGTCGACCGCGAGGACCACCTGGCCGTGCGGGGTCGACGAGGCGATCGAGTAGGAGCGGCTCGCCTGGTAGCCGTCGGGTGCGGTCAGTCGCAGGTCCAGGTGCGAGCCCGCGTCGGCCCCCGGCCACGTGGGGACGTCCAGGACCAGCCGCGCCGCGGTAGGCGTCTCGCGGCGCGTCTCGACCACGGTCGCGACGTGCCACGCGGAGCGTGGGCGCAACCGGAGCGCCGGGGTCACGGGCGGGGCGCTCACCAGTAGCGCTCTTCCTTCCACGGGTCGCCGTAGATGTGGTAGCCGTACTGCTCCCAGAAACCGGGTTCGTTGTCGGGCATCATCGTCAGCCCGTGCAACCACTTGGCGCTCTTCCAGAAGTACAGGTGGGGCACGAGCAGCCGGGCGGGACCGCCGTGCTCGGGGTGCAGCGGCCCGCCGTCCGCCTCGGTGGCGATCCAGGCCTTGCCGTCCAGCAGGTCCTCCAGCGGGAGGTTGGTGGTGTAGCCGCCGTAGGAGTGCGCCATGACGTACTCGTGCTCGGACTCGACGTTCTCGAAGACCTTGTCGAGGCTGACCCCACGCCAGGACATGCCGAGCCGCGACCAGTGGGTCACGCAGTGGATGTCGACGGTGACGTCCTCGACGCCGAGCGCGAGCAGCTCGTCCCAGCTCCACCGGTGGTCGGCCCCGGTCTCGTCCTGGAGGGTGAGCTCCCAGTCCGCGGTGTCGATCTGCGGGGTCGGCCCGGCGCTGAGCACCGGCCAGTCCTGGACCAGCGTCTGGCCGGGTGGGAGGCGCATGTCCGGCTCCTGCCGGCGGCCGGAGAAACCACGGGTGGCGAACGACATGCTGACTCCCGTCCGGGCGACCTGAGGCCGGGCCGGCCGGCCCGGCTCGATGGTGGGACCAGCGTAGGGCCGCGGGCCCGCGCGCGGCACGTGGAACGAGCGGTCCGGTGCGGGCGAACTTTCGGGTCCGCCGGGCACGGTCCGCCGACGTCGTAGGGTCTGACTCATGACCAAGGAGCCGCTCCGGCAGGACGAGGTCGAGGCGTTCGAGAGCCTCCGGCCGCGTCTCGAGGCCATCGCGTACCGCCTCCTGGGCTCGGCCGCGGAGGCGGAGGACGCGGTCCAGGAGGCGTACCTGCGCTGGGAGGCGGCCGACCGGGAGCAGATCAGGGTGCCCGACGCCTGGCTGACCCGTGTGCTGACGAACCTGTGCCTCACCCAGCTGCGCTCCGCACGTGCCCGGCGGGAGGTCTACGTGGGCCAGTGGCTGCCCGAGCCCGTGCTGGGTGGCGACCCGATGCTCGGCCCGGCCGAGACGGCGGAGCAGCGCGCGTCGGTGTCCACGGCGATCCTGGTGCTGCTGGAGCGGCTCACTCCCAACGAGCGCGCCGTCTACGTGCTGCGGGAGGCGTTCGCCTACTCCCACGCGGAGATCGCCGAGATGCTGGACATCACCGAGGCGGGCAGCCAGCAGATCCTGCACCGCGCCCGGCAGCACGTGACGGCCGAGCGGTCCCGCGCCACCGTCGGGCCGGAGGCCGCTCGCCCCGTCGTGGAGGAGTTCCTGGCGGCCGCCACGAGCGGCCGGATCGAGAACTTGGTGCGGCTGCTGACCTCCGACGTGATGGGGGTGGGCGACGGTGGCGGCAAGGTACCGGCTCGCACCTCGCCGTTCTTCGGCGCCGAGGCCGTGGCCAAGTTCCTGCGCGGCCTGTTCCGGCCGTCCGAGGCCAAGCGGTCGGCGCTCGGCGGCAGCCCCGACCTCTACGCCTGGAGCGCCAACGGAAGCCCGGCCCTGGTCGCCGTGGTGGACGGCGTGCTCATCGGTGTGATGACGCTGGAGGCGACCGGCGACGGGATCACCGCCGTGCTCAGCCAGGTCAACCCGGACAAGCTCGGCCGGGCCGCGCGACAGTGGGCGGCCGTGGACCATGGTGAGCCGCTGATCAGGGGTTGGTGACCGGCGTCACAGCCGAGCGGTGTCAGGGAGCGGTGCGCCATCCCGTTCAGGGGGCACCCGATCCCGTGACAGGAGCTGAGTCACCCATGAAGCATCGCATCGTCATCCTCGGCGCCGGATATGCCGGCGCCTCCGCGGCGGGCCGCCTGGCCCGGCGGCTGCACCCGGACGACGTTGACGTCGTGCTGGTCAACGCGGAGCCCGACTTCGTCGAACGGGTCCGGCTGCACCAGGTGGCGACCGGGCAGGAGCTGCGTCGGCGTCCGCTGCGCGACATGCTCCCGCCGTGGGTCACCGTCCAGGTCGCCCAGGTCATCGCCGTCGACGTGGACCGCAAGGTGGTCTCGCTCGCGACGGCCGACGGGGTCGCCAGTGCCGACGCCCACCGTGCCGACGAGCTGGCGTACGACACGCTGGTCCACGCGCTCGGCAGCGTGGCGGACGACCACGGCGTACCCGGGGTCGCCGACCACGCGCACGAGGTCGCGAGCCGGTCCGGGGCGCTTCGGCTGCGGGAACGGCTGGCGGGGCTCGCCGACGGCGGCCGGGTGGTCGTGGTCGGTGGCGGCCTGACCGGGATCGAGGCCGCGAGCGAGATCGCCGAGTCCCGGCCGGACCTGGACGTCGCCGTCGCCGTGCGCGGGGAGCTGGGCGACTGGCTCTCGCCGGCGGGCCGACGCCACCTGCGCGCGACCTTCGACCGACTCGGCATCACGGTCCGCGAGCACACCGACGTCCGGCGGGTGGGTGCCACCGAGGTGCGGACCGCAGGCGACACCACGATCCCCGCGGACGTCACCGTATGGACCGGGGGTTTCACCGCCCACCCGGCCGCGGCCGCCACGGCGCTGGAGGTGTCGCCGGGCGGGCAGGTGGTGGTCGACGGCACCATGCGGTCCGTCTCCCACCCCGACGTCTACGCCGTGGGTGACGCCGCCCTGGCGCAGGGTGCGCTCGGCGCACCGTTGCGCATGTCGTGTGCGTCGGGCATCCCGACGGCGTGGCAGGCGGCCGACTCCGTCGCCGCGCGCCTGACCGGTGGCAAGCTCCCGGCCGTACCGCTGCGCTACGTGCAGCAGTGCGTCAGCCTGGGCCGGCGCGACGCCGTGATCCAGATGGTCACCGCCGACGACCGGGCCACGGCGGTCGCGCCGGGCGGGCGCCTTGCCGCCGTGTACAAGGAGCTGATCTGCCGGGGCGCGGCGTGGGCCACCGCCCATCCGCTGCCGTATCCGGTCCGTCGTCGGCGCGTGATCCGGTCTGCCACGCCGCACTCCGCCCGCACTCCCGCGGTGTGAGCGGCCCTGCAGCACGTCTATTCTTGGCGCCATGGACGACAGGCCAGTCATCCTGCTGGTCGTCGGCAAGTGCGCCGACACCGTCGAGCAGGAGTTCCGCGCCCGGTACGACCGCGACTACCGGATCGAGACCGCGACCGGCCTGGATGCCGGGCTGGACCGCGCGCGCGACCTGGTGCGCGAGCACGCGCAGATAGCGATGATCGCGGCCGAGCAGGTGCTGCCCGACGGCACCGCGATCGAGTTGTTGCACAACGTGCCGGCGGTCGTCGCGACGGCTCGTCGGTTGGCTCTGGTCGCCTGGGAAGACTTCGCGGACGCTCTCGACGACCTGCGCGCCGCCGCGCTCCGCCGCGACATGGACACGTTCGCGCTCCTCCCGCGCGGCCCACGGGACGAGGAGTTCCACACCGCGGTGAGCGAGCTGCTCTCCGAGTGGGGGTGGTCCGTCGGACGGCCGCTCGTGACCGTGACGGACGTGGTGGCCGAACCGGGCGACCGGGCGGCGGCCGCGGTGCGCGACCTGCTGGAGCGCCTGGGCTTCGCGCACCGCGCGCTCACGCCTGCCGACGACGAGGCGCAGGACATCATCGAGGCGGCGGGGCCCGGGGCGGCCCTGCCGCTGGTGCGCACCTTCACCGGCCGGGTGGTGCCTGCCGCGACCGCGGCCGCGGTGACCGAGGCGATCTACGGCGGGTTCGACACGATCCCCGAGGGTGTGATCGCGGACGTCGCCATCATCGGCGGCGGTCCGGCGGGCCTCGCGGCAGCCGTCTACGCGGCGTCCGAAGGGCTGGCCACGGTCATGCTCGAACGGGACGCCATCGGTGGCCAGGCCGGGTCGAGCTCCATGATCCGCAACTACCTGGGCTTTCCCCGCGGCATCTCGGGCATGCGTCTCGCGCAGCGCTCCCGGATCCAGGCGGGCCGGTTCGGCACGCGGTTCTTCACGGGGCGTCCGGCGATCCGGCTCGAGCCCGGCCCGGCGGACGAGCCCGAGCACCAGCACGTGCACGTGGCCGGCGCGCAGCTGTGCGCCCGTACCGTGGTGCTCGCGACGGGCGTGACCTACCGGCGCCTGGGCGTGCCCGGCGTCGACGAACTCGTGGGCGCCGGTGTGTACTACGGCGCGGCCACCTCGATGGCACGCGAGATGCAGGACCGTGACGTCTACGTGATCGGTGGCGGGAACTCGGCCGGTCAGGCGGCCGTGCACCTCGCCAAGTTCGCGGGCGGCGTGACCATCCTGGTGCGGCGGTCGGGCCTCGCCGAGACCATGTCCGACTACCTGGTGCGCGAGATCGAGGCCACCCCGACCATCCAGGTGCGCACCCGGACCGTGGTGGCCGACGGCGGTGGCGACGGCCGGCTGCAGTGGCTCCGGCTCCAGGACCTGGACACGGGCGAGCTGATGAAGACGGCGGCCGACGGCTTGTTCTGCCTGCTCGGGGCCGAGCCGGACTGCTCGTGGCTGCCCGAGGGCATCGCGCTCGACGAGCGCGGCTTCGTGCTGACGGGCCGGGACGTGCCCCGCGACGCCTGGGTCGACGGCAACCCGCCGGCCGGCCTCGAGACCACCGTGCCGGGGGTCTTCGCGGTCGGCGACGTGCGCGCCGGATCCATGAAGCGGGTCGCGTCGGCGAGCGGCGAGGGAGCCTCGGTCCTTCCGCTGGTCCATGCCCACCTGGCCCGGATCCGCGCCCGCGAGTTCAGCGGCTGACACTGAGGGACCGGGCGGTCCGCCCCGCGCGAGGGACGATCCCTCTGCATCGTCCCTCGCGCGGTTTCACCCGCCGTCTCCTAGCGTTTCACCCGTGAAGCACACCCCAGGGGGACCGGGCGTACTCGCGGCTGCCGCGCTGGTCGTACTGAGCGCCCTCGTCCCGGTGCTGCCGGCACACGCGGAGACCACTGCCGGCTGGGCCGACTGGGACCCGTTGACGGGGGCGGCGGGCGACTGGTCCACCGCGGTGCGCCTCCCGGCGGGCGGCTTTCCGGCCGCGACCGTCACGTCCGACTCGCGCGGTGGCGTGGGCGTGATCTCGGGTGCCTCCACCTGGCTGGGTGCCGCGACGCCACCGGGGGAGGCGTTCGGGCCGAGCCGCGGCAAGCAGTACCTGAACCTGCGCCCGCAGGCCGACCGGCCGTCGTCGCCGTCGACCACCACCTACACGTTCGAGCACCCGACGCCCGCCGGCGGCTGGGCCCTCGTGCTCGGCGACATCGACGCGGACCGCGCGGTCGTGACGGCGCACGGCCCGGACGGCCGGCCGCTCACCGGCGCGGAGCTGGGCTGGCAGGGCGGCTTCAACTACTGCGCCGTGGAGGGGTCACCGTCGTGCACCGGGGCGCCGGAGGACGTGCCCACCTGGGACCCGGCCCGCCGCGAGCTGGCCGGCAACCCGGCGGCCGTGGACACCTCCGGCGCCGCGGGCTGGTTCCGCCCCACCGCACCCGTCAGCAGCCTCACCGTGGAGTTCCACCAGCGCAGCGGGTTCCCGGTGTACCAGACGTGGTTCGCGTCGCTGGCGCGGGACGTCGCGGGGACGGTCGACCTCGTCGACGGGGCGGGGGCACCGCAGGGTGTGCTGCCCGGTGCGACCCTCACGCTGATCGGCCCGGACGACAGGGAGCTGGACACCACGACGTCGGACGAGAGCGGCCAGTACGTGTTCGCGGGGTACACCGCCGCGCCCGGCTACCGGGTCGAGCTGACCGACCTGCCGGAACCGGACGACGCACACCCCTTCGGGCTGGTGCCCTCCGGCGAGCGCACGGTCGACGTGGACCTGCGCGACACGGACGCCCTGGGCGTCGATCTCGCGGCGCGCGACGTACGGCCCGTCGCGGTGAGCGGCACGGTGCTGACCGACGACGGCGTCCCGGTCCCCGGGGTGACCGTCACGCTCGCGCCCGTCGGCGGCGGCCCGCCGCGCACCGCGGTGACGAGCTCGCTGGGCGAGTACCTGATCGACGGCGTGCCGTGGGACACCGTCGCCGGCGCGCCCCAGGACCACACGTTCTCGCTGGGCGACCTGCCCACCGGTTACGTCAGTGCCACGACGCCGGCCGACGTCACCGTCGACGTCGGCCAGGACGAGCCCAGCACCGGCAACGACTTCGTGGTCCGGGCGCCCGCAGCGGTCTCCGGGAGGGTGGCCGCGGGCGATGATCCGGTCGCCGGCGCCGTGGTGACCCTGACCGGACCGGGCACGACGCTGAGCACGGTGACCGCCGCCGACGGCACCTACGTGCTCGACGACGTGACCCCCGGGGAGCACACGGTGCGGGTCACGCCGCCCCACGGCTACCACGTTGCCGGGCCCGGCGAGCGGGACGTCACCGTCGGCACGGAGGACGTCACCGGCGTCGACCTCGCACTCGCCCACCCCGGTGCGGTCGGCGGCACCGTGACCGACGACGCAGGCGAACCCGTGCGCGGCGCGACGGTGACGGTGACGGGCCCGGATGGTCCGGTCACGGTGGTCACGGACGCCGCCGGGGGTTACTACGCCGGTGACCTGGCCTCCGGCGAGCACACCGTGACGCTCGGCGTGCCCGAGGGATACACCGCCGACCTCACGGAGCGGTCGGTCACGGTGACCGCCGCCGGGGAGAGCCTGCTCGAGGAGCACTTCGCGGTCGTGGCGGTGCCCCCGGCCGATCCGACCCCCAGCCCGGCGCCCCGCCCGAGCACGTCCCCGTCGGACCAGCCGGCCCGCACACCGCAGCCGTCCGCGGGACCGGACCCGACGATCGGGCCCGCGGACGGCTCCGGCACGGGCGCCGACCACCTGGCCGCCACGGGCGCGACGGTCGCGTCGGTGGCGCTCGCCGCGGGGATCCTGGTGGCGCTCGGCGTCGCCGTCGTCCGGGCGGTGCGGTGTCCCCGGAGCGGCACGGCCGAGCACGCGGACGGGGTCGCTGACCCGCACGGGCTCGGGTAGAAAGACCCCATGGGAACCATCACCTCGGACGTCGTGGTCGTCGGGCTCGGCGGGTTCGGCAGCGCCGCCCTGTGGCGCCTGGCCGAGCGCGGCGTGTCCGTCACCGGCATCGACCGCTTCGACGTGGGGCACGACCTGGGGTCCTCGCACGGTGTGACGCGGCTGTTCCGGGTCGCGTGCATGGAGCACCCGGGGCTCGCCGCCGTCGCGCGCAGGTCGCTGGAGCTGTGGACGGGGCTGGGGGAGCGGTACGGCGCGACGTACGTGGAGCAGAGCGGCTGCCTGAGCGTAGGGCGCCCCGGTTCGCGGCCCGTCGCGGGTACGGTCGCGGCGGCCGAGGGCGCGGGGATCGAGGTGGCGCACCTGACGCACGGCGAGCTCGTCGAGCGCTACCCGCAGTACGCCGGCTACGACGACGAGACGGTCGGCGTGCTGGACCCGGAGGGCGGCCTGTGCTTCCCGGAACGCAACGTCACCGCCCAGGTGCGCGCGGCCGCCGAGGCGGGTGCGCGGGTGTTCCCCGGGACGCGGGTGACGTCGATCGAGCTGGTCGACGGCGGTGTGCGCGTGGTGACACCGACGGCCGTCTTCGAGGCAGGCCAGGCGGTGGTCGCCGCCGGGGCCTGGAACGCCAAGCTCCTGCCCGGCCTGCCACTGCGGCCGCGCCGGACGCCGCTGTACTGGTTCGCACCCCGGGCGGACGCCACCGCGTCGTTCGACCTGGCGCACTTCCCGTCCTTCATCTACGAGCTCGCCGACGGGCGCGGCGTGTGGGGCCACGGGAGCAGCGACGGCTTCCACATCAAGATCGGGCTGGGGGACCACGGGTCCGACGACACCGACCCCGACGAGCTCGACCGCTACATCCACCCACGTACTGACGTCGACCAGCTCGCGGCCGCCGTCGCGACCGCGTTCCCGCAGGTCGACCCGGTTCCGGTCAAGGCGATCCCCTGCATGGTCACCGACTCGCCGGACGAGCAGTTCCTGGTCGGCCGGCCGGGCGGCGACCCGCGTCTCGTCGTGGCGGGCGGCGACAGCGGGCACGGGTTCAAGCACGCGGCGGGTGTCGGTGAGCTCCTGGCGCAGATCGCCGTGGGAGAGCCGACCTACGCGGACGTGGGCTTCATGGACCCGACGCGGTTCGTGGCGTAGGTCACGCGGCGATATTCTCCGCGAATCTCGTGACTTCTGGCCGGAAGTGGCACTGAGCACCCTCTGACATGCGGAAAGATGCCCGCATGAGGTTCGAGTATTTCTCAGTCCCCGACGACGAGACCGCAGCCCAGACCATCGACGGCGGCGAGATCCACGGCAGCGTGGCGTCCCAGGTCGTCGACCCCGCGTCGGTGCTGGGCCAGCTCGAGAGGCTGCTCGGCGGACCGGTCGGGGACGACGGTCTGCGCAGCGCCCAGCTGGTCGCCGAGAGCCCGGACGGGGCCCGGCTGGTGATCCGGCTGTCCAACCACCTGGTGTCCCTGTTCGGCATGGTGCGCACCACGACGCTGGACGACGTGGTGCGGCACTGGTCGTTGTCGCGCCGGTTCCGCCGGGCCGACCCGGAGGACCTGAACGCCTTCGCCGCGGGGCTCAACGAGCTGTGCAAGGGCTCGGGCAGGCGCGTCTACTGCCGGGCGACGGCGGACGAGGCCGAGCTGGAGGCCGCCATGGTGCCCGTCGGTGCGTCGGTGGGGTCCGACGCCGCCGACCCGGCGGAGCCGAAGCCCTTGCCCCGTCGCCGCTGATAGGGGTAATTACCTACTGACAGGTTAGTAAGTTGATCGGTAGGGTGAGGTGCCGCCGCGACGATGCGGCGCCAGACCCTGCCGGAGGCTGCCATGTCCCGTGTTCGGAAGGTGGTCGGCGCACTGAGCGCCGTCCTGCTCGCTGGCCTGCTGGGGGTGGTCGCGTCACCCGGCGCGGTCGCCGCCTCGACCGGCACGATCATCAGCTCCGCGAGCGGCCGGTGCCTCGACGTGACCGAGGGGTCCACGGCGAACGGCAACCGGCCCCAGGTGTGGGACTGCACGTCGAACAACGCCAACCAGACGTGGACCCTGGCCGACGACGGCTCCGTGCGCGGGCTCGGCAAGTGCCTGGATGTCGCGGACGGCTCGACGGCGAACGGCGCCGTCGTCCACCTGTGGGACTGCTACGCCTCGCTCGCGAGCCAGCGGTGGACCCTGACCGCGGCCGGTGACCTGGTCAACCAGGCAGCGAACAAGTGCCTGGACGTGACGGGCGGCGCCACGGCCAACGGCACCCGGGTCCAGCTCTGGACCTGCACCGGTGCCGCCCACCAGAAGTGGACGCACAACGGAGGCTCCGTGCCCCAGCCCGACCCGGACGCGGTGCTGCCGGACCCTGCCAACCCGGACCTCGGCCCGAACGTGGCGGTCTTCGACACCTCCATGTCCGACGCGTCGGTCCAGGCCAAGCTCAACAGCGTCTTCGCCGCCCAGGAGACCAACCAGTTCGGCACCCAGCGCCAGGCTCTGCTGTTCTATCCGGGCTCCTACGACGTCGACGCGAACGTCGGCTTCTTCACGCAGGTCGCGGGCCTCGGCCTGGTGCCGGACGACGTGAACATCAACGGCCACGTGCACGTCGAGGCCGACTGGTGGCCGGACGGCTCGCAGAACGCCACGCAGAACTTCTGGCGCTCCGCCGAGGGCCTGTCCGTGACGCCCGCCGACGGCAACGACCGCTGGTCCGTCTCCCAGGCCGCGCCCTACCGCCGCATGCACCTGCGCGGCAACCTCGCCCTGTCCGACGGAGGCTGGTCGTCCGGCGGGTTCATCGCCGACTCGAAGATCGACGGCCAGATCAACTCCGGCACCCAGCAGCAGTTCCTCACGCGGAACTCCGCGATGGGCAGCTGGACCGGGTCCAACTGGAACCAGGTGTTCGTGGGCAGCACCGGGGCGCCTTCGAACAGCTTCCCGAACCCGCCCTACACGACGGTCGGCACGACGCCGAAGATCGCCGAGAAGCCGTACCTCTACGTGGACGACAACGGCTCCTACCGGGTCTTCGTCCCGGCCGTCCGCACCGGCTCGAGCGGCACCACCTGGGCGAACGGCAACCCGGCCGGGCGGTCCCTGCCGATCAGCGACTTCCACGTGGTGCGCCCCGGTGACAGTGCGGCGAGCATGAACACCGCGCTGGCCGCGGGCAAGCACCTGCTGGTCACCCCGGGTACCTACCCGATCAACCAGACGCTCCGGGTGGACCGGGCGGACACGGTGGTGCTCGGGCTGGGTCTGGCGACCTTCGTGCCGCAGGGCGGCATCGACGCCATGCGGGTGGCCGACGTCGACGGCGTGCGCCTGGCGGGCATCATGTTCGACGCCGGGACCGGTGGCTCGAACGTGCTGCTCCAGGTGGGCCCGGCCGGCTCGTCGGCCGACCACGCGGCGAACCCGACGGTGCTGTCCGACGTGTTCATCCGGGTGGGCGGCTCGATCGCGGGCAAGGCCGTGGTGAGCATGGAGGTCAACAGCGACGACGTGATCGGCGACCACGCCTGGATCTGGCGCGCCGACCACGGCAACCCCGGGACCGTGGGCTGGACGGTCAACACCGGACGCAACGGCCTGATCGTGAACGGCGACGACGTGTCCATGTACGGCCTGTTCGTGGAGCACTACCAGCAGTACCAGACCATCTGGAACGGCGAGCGCGGTCGCACGTACTTCTACCAGAACGAGATGCCCTACGACCCGCCGAACCAGGCCGCCTACATGAACGGCTCCACGGAGGGCTGGGCGGCGTACAAGGTCGGTGACTCGGTGACCGACCACCAGGCGTGGGGGCTCGGCAGCTACGCGTTCTTCAACGTCAACCCGTCGGTGGCCAACGCGCGGGCCTTCGAGGTTCCGGTGCGGCCGAACGTACGGTTCCACAACATGGTCACCGTGTCGCTCGGCGGCGTGGGCACCATCCGGCGGGTCATCAACAGCACGGGCGAGACGGTGAACAGCGGCCGCCAGGTCACATACCTGACGACGGGCCCCTGATCTGACGGAGGACCTGCGGCTGATCTCCGTTCAGCAGGCTTCAGGCGACCGGAACCCGAGGGGTTCCGGTCGCCCTGGACCTCCTGAACCCGACTCAGCGAACCCAACTCAGTGAGGCCGACTCAGTGAGGCCGTCGCAGGGTCGAGGAGAAGCTGGGACTTACGTCCTGGGTGCAGCACACCCTGGCTGCGCGCGGCAGGCCGGGTACGGTCGAAGGCATGACCGCATCACCGCTCGGCGACTACCTGCGCGGCAGGCGTGCGCAGCTGACCCCGGAGGCACTCGGCCTGCCCGTGTACGGGAGGCGCCGCGTCGTCGGCCTGCGGCGCGAAGAGGTGGCGATGCTGACCGGCGTCAGCGTGGACTACTACGTCCGGCTCGAACAGGGACGCGAGGTGAGCCCGTCACCGCAGGTACTGGACTCGCTCGGCGAGGTGCTGCGCCTGGACGACGACGGCAGGCAGCACCTCTACCGGCTGGCCGGTCTCAGTCCCCCGCAGGCGGCTCCCGCGGCGGTCGAGGAGGTGGACAGCTCGCTGCTGGAGCTCATGCTCTCCTGGCGGGACAGCCCGGCGCTGGTGCTCGGGCGGGCGTACGACGTGCTGGCGAGCAACCCGCTCGGCGAGGCGCTGTTCGGCGGGTTCCCGTTCTCCCGGAACCTGACCCGCGCGACCTTCCTCGATCCCGCTGCGCGCACCTTCTACCCGGACTGGCACGGCGTCGCCGAGAACACGGTCGCCGGGCTCCGTCTGGCCGACGGGCTCACGCCCGGCAACCCGGCGATCCGCGAAGTCGTCGACGAGCTGCGCGTGAAGAGCCCGGACTTCGTGCGGATGTGGGACCAGCACGACGCCCGCGGCAAGCGCCTGGCCAGCAAACGGTTCCTGCACCCCGAGGTCGGTCACCTGGAGCTGCGGGTGCACGTGTTCGACGTCCGCGGCGCGCCGGGCCAGGAGCTCGTGGTCTACCACGCGTCGCCGGGCTCGCCGGCCGCGGAGGCACTGTCACTGCTGGGAGCGATCGCGGCGACGCGGGCGGTCGGCTGACGCCCGTCGTCAGCGACCGAGGCGCGAATCGCCGAGTCTGTCGAGCAGCTCTCCGAGCAGTGCGCGCTCCCCGGTGCTCAGCAGCTCGCCGGTCTGGTCGAGGGAGGCCCTGAGCGCCGTCGCGTGCTGGGTGTATCCAGGGGCGCCGACCGGGGCGTCGCCGGTGACAGCGCTGAGCACCGCCTCGCGCAGGCGGCCGGGCAGCTCCGGGTCGCGCTCCTCGGGAGGTATGTCGATCAGATGGAGCGTGAGGCCGCTGCCCGCGGAGTGGATCATCGCGGCCGCGGTCTCGACGGTGACCGTCAGGCGACCCGCCGCCGCGATCCGCTCGACGAGCAGGCGCAACCGGTCGGCCGAACGCTGGGCCGCCGGCGAGATCTTGCCGGGGACGCGCCGGCCGTACATGAGCAGGTAGTGGGCGGGATGGGTGAGCCCGAAGTCCACGTGCGTGTCCCAGCCGTCGCGCAGATCCTGCACCGGGTCGTCGCTGAGGCCGGCGGCGTGCTTGCGGGCGAGGTAGGTCTCGAACCCCCGCGCCGCGACGGCGTCGAGCAGGCCGTTCATGTCGGTGAACTGCCGGTAGATGGTCGGCGCCTGGACTCCCGCGGCGCTGCTCACCGCGCGCGTCGTGACGCCGTCGCGGCCTTGTTCCTCCAGCAACCGCACGGCGGCGTCGAGGATCCGTACCCGGATACTGGTGGGCTCGCTCATGTATCAACGATAACGCAGATGCATTAGCGCCTATTGCGCTATCACCGTGACCAGCGCTAGCGTTATCGTCGATAACACCAACGGAGGGAGCGGCGATGCTCCGCATGACACGTACGGCACTCACGACCTTCGCTGCCGCGGCATCCGCAGCGGCGCTCATGACCGGCTGCGGCGGACCGGCGGCCGGCCCGGACGACGGCCGGGCGTCGGAGGCCGCGGTCACGGGGGCCGCGCCGCCTGCACCCGGACGGCTGACCGAGCTCGCGACGGGGCTCCAGGCCCCGTGGGGGCTGACGTTTCTGCCCGACAGGTCCGCCCTGGTCGCCGAACGGCTGACGGCCCGGGTGCTGCGCATCCCCGCCGACGGCGGCCCGCCCGAGGAGGTCGGTGTGGTCCCGGGCGTGGCGACCAGCTCGGAGGGCGGCCTGCTCGGCCTCGTCGCGTCCCCAGACTTCGCGAGCGACCGGACGGTGTTCGCCTACGCCTCCGGCTCGCCGACCAACCGGGTGGTCGCGCTCGAGATCGGGCGAGGTCTCGACTCGCTGGAGGTCACCCGAGTCCTGGTCGACGGCATCGAGACCGCGGACCGGCACCACGGCGGGCGCCTGCGGATCGGGCCCGACGGGAACCTGTGGATCGGCACCGGGGACGCGTTCCTGCCCGGGAACGCCGCGGACGACGAGTCCCTGAACGGCAAGATCCTGCGGATCGGGCTCGACGGCTCGGTCCCGCCGGACAACCCCTCCGGCACCGTGGTCTACTCGTCCGGCCACCGCAACGTCCAGGGCATCACCTTCGGTCCGGACGGGACGGCCTACGCCTCCGAGCTCGGTCATCGCACCTGGGACGAGGTCAACGTGCTGCGTCCCGGAGCTGACTACGGTTGGCCCGAGACCGAGGGAGTGGCCGGGGACACGGGCGAGCCGCCGCTGTTCACCCTGCACCCCGACGACGCGTCGCCGTCCGGCCTCGCCTATGCCGACGGATCGCTCTGGATGGGCGCGCTGGGCGGGCAGCGCCTGTGGCAGCTGCCCGTCGACGGCCCCGAGGCGGCCGGGGAGCCCGTCGCGCACTACACGGGCGAGCACGGCCGGATCCGCACCGTCGAGGTCGCACCCGACGGCGCACTCTGGCTCGTCACGTCCAACACCGACGGTGCGACCTGGGGCGGCACGGAGGCTCGGCCGGGCGACGACCGGATCCTCCGGCTCGAGCTCGACCCCGTCGACTGACCGGCGGAACATCGACCACCGATCGAAGGCGCGTCGCTCAGCGCTGGGCCGTGGGGCGCACGATGATCTCGTTCACGTCGACGTCGGCCGGCTGGTCCAGGGCGAACGAGATGGCGCGGGCGATCGCGTCCGCCGGGATGAGGTTGCGGCGGAAGGACTGCATGTAGGTCGCAGCCCCGGAGTCGGAGATGTGCTCGGCCAGCTCGCTCTCGACCGTGCCCGGCGTGATCGTGGTGACCCGGATGCCCGGGTCGGACTCCATGCGCAGTCCCTCGGTGATCGCCCACGCCGCGAACTTGCTGGCCGAGTACACGGCCGACGTCGGGTACACCTCGTGCGCACCGATCGAGGCGACGGTGACGACATGCCCGCTGCCCTGGCGCCCGAAGTGCGGGAGCGCCGCGGCGATGCCGTGCAGCAGGCCGCGGACGTTGACGTCGATCATCTGGTCCCACTCGTCCACGAGGAGCGCGTCGAGCCGGGAGAGCGGCATGACGCCGGCGTTGTTGACGATCACGTCGAGGCGCCCGTGCTCCTCGACCACGGCGTCCACGACGGTGCGGACGTTCTCGCGGTCGGTGACGTCGAGGCGCCGGGCGCTCGCCGTGCCGCCGTCCGCCAGGATCCTGGCGGTCACCGCCTCGAGGCGGTCGGTGCGGCGGGCGCCGAGCACCACGTGGTGGCCCTCGGCGGCGAGGCGGAGCGCGGTGGCCTCGCCGATGCCGCTGCTCGCGCCGGTGACAAGGACGATCTTGGTGCGGTCGGTCGGGGTGCTCGTGTCTGTGCTCATGGATCCAGGTTGGGTGCCCGGGGCCGGGACAGGAAGGGCGGTGTACTCCTGGGTGCGGTGCACCCTGGCTCGGGGGCGGTCTGTCAAACTTGTACGGTGGCAGACCGGATCCCTACGGGAGTACCGACCCGACCAGGGCCTCGACCTCGTGTCGACATCCCTTATCCGCGCCTTTCCCCGGGACTGCGCAGCTACTTCGCCACCGAGGGCGGGGGTGCGACGCTCCTGCTCGCGGCGTCGGCCATTGCCCTGGTCTGGGCGAACGTGGCCGGAGGGTCGTACCACGCACTCTGGGAGACGCCGGTCAACCTGACGGTCGGCACCTGGGAGCTGCACCTGTCGCTGCACCACTGGGTCAACGACTTCCTCATGGCCATCTTCTTCCTCGTCGTCGGAGTCGAGGTCAACCGGGAGCTGACGGTGGGCGAGCTGCGCAGCTTCCGCGCGGCGTCCGTCCCGCTCTTCGGTGCCATCGGGGGGCTGGCCGTCCCGATCGGCATCTACCTCCTGATCAACCCGTCAGGGCCCGACGCCGCGGGGTGGGGCCTGCCGATGTCCACGGACACGGCGTTCGTCATCGGCGTGCTCGCGCTGGTCGGGCCGCGCTGCCCCGACCAGCTGCGCATCTTCCTGCTGACGTTGGCGATCTTCGACGACATCGGCGCCATCGCCCTGCTCGGCATCTTCTACTCCGACGCGCTGATGGTGGGTGCGCTGGTCCTCGCGGCCTTCCTCGCCGTCGTCCTGTTCGCGATGCGCTGGATCGGCATCTGGCAGATCACCCCGTACCTGCTGGTCGGCGCGGTGCTCTGGGTGGTGGTGCTCGAGTCCGGGCTGCACCCGACGCTGGCCGGCGTGGCGGTGGGGCTCGCGGTCCCGACCGCCCGGCGCGGGCACGACGACGAGGCGCGCTGGTACTTCCGGGTCTACGGACGCGCCCTCATGGAGGAGCTGGACTCCGCCCGTTCGCGTCTCGCGGTCAGCGCCGCGCGCTCGGCGGTCCCGACGAGCGACCGCCTGCTCGAGTCCCTGCACCCGCTCAGCTCGTACGTCGTGGTGCCGGTGTTCGGGCTGGCGAACGCCGGGGTCGCACTGTCGGGGGAGTCGATCGTCGCGGCCATGTCCAGTCCGGTCACCCTCGGCGTGCTGCTCGGCCTGGTGCTCGGCAAGGGGATCGGCGTCTTCCTCGGGGCGATGGTCGCGCTGGTGACAGGGCTCGGCACCCTGCCCGGCCGGGTGCGCTACGGGCACCTCGCCGGAGGTGCCTTCCTCTGCGGTATCGGCTTCACCATCGCGCTGTTCGTCAGTGAGCTCGCCTTCGACGACGAGGCCCTGATCAACGAGGCGAAGGTGGGCATCCTCGTCGCATCGCTGCTCTCGGGCGTCATCGGCGCGGGGATCCTCCGGTACTTCGGGGACCGTCTGCCGCTGTGCTCGCCGACCGAGGCGTCGGGCCCGCCGCCGCTGCCCGAGGGTGCGTGGCGTTCACCGGCCTGAGGTGCGGGTTCGGTCGGATGTCGTGAGATCGGTCGGATGGTATGAGATCGGTCCGTAGACCGACCGATCTCATACCATCCGACCGAACCTGGACGACAAGACGGTGACAAGACGGTGCAGGGGACCGAACCCGCGGGTCCCGCACGCCTCAGCCCGTGAGGAACTCCGTGAGCGACTTCAGGTGCTCCCGCACCGGCCCCGCGGTCAGCACCCCGCTGCCTGCCGCCACCTCCTCCGCGGCCGGCACGAGGGCGGTCCGCGCCCGCTCGGCGACCCGGCGGTCACCGACCGCGACGGCAGCCCGCCCCGCCAGGATCCAGAGCGGCTCGGCCAGCAGCCCAGGAGGCGGCTCCGGGATACGCCGGACGGCGGCCGCGGCGTCGGTGTGCGCCCCGCGGGCCAGCAGCAGGTGCGGCAGGGCCCAGGGTGCATAGGGCCCCCAGTTCGCGCCGTCCGGCACCGCCCCGCTGTCCGGCACCGCCCCGCTGTCCGGCACCGCCCCGCCGTCCGGCCCCGCCCCGCCGTCCGCCGGCAACCCTCGCCACACCCGCAGGGTGAGGACCGCCAGCGGGAGCAGGCCGTCGGCCAGCCCTGGCATGCCGGAACCGTCCAGGGCCCGCGCGGCCTCCCGGTAGGCATGCTCGGCACCGTCCACCGACGCTCCGGACGCCGCCGTCCGTACCGCCGCGAACCACCGCGTGAACACCTCGACCAGAGGCCGCTCGCGCCGCAGCCCGAGCGCCGCGGCGTGGTCGGCGTGCCTCTGGGCCGAGTCCCACTCGCCGAGCGCGGACAGCGCCTGCATCCGCACCAGGTGCCCCAGGATCTCGAACGTCGACAGCCCGTGCCGCGTCGCGACGGCGATCAGCTCGGCGCCCAGGGCATCCCGCTCCCGCGCCAGCCCGGTACGCTCGAACCGGGTCAGGTACCGGCCCGCCAGTGCGAACGCGAGGACCGCCGGGTCGCCCGCTCGCCGGGCCAGCTCCAGGGCCTCGCGGGCCGCGTCCGGTCCGCGCGTCCCGGGCAGCCCGCGCGACTCGATCGCGACGGTCGCCAGGAGCCGGGCGCGGACGGCCTCGGGCGCGTCCGCCGGGAGGGCCGCGAGTGTGCGCTCCGCGGCCGCGGCCACTTGGGCGGCCACGGCGGCGTCGTCCGACCGGGTCCACGCACCCGGCACGTCGAACGCACCGATCACGCGCGCCGTGAGCTCGGGGTCGCCGAGCTGCTCGGCCGCGAGGATCGCCGCCGGGCGCTGCGCGCGGGCGGCGGCCAGGCCGTCACCGCCGGTCAGCGCGAGGCTGCCCAGCAGCGTGGCCGTCGACTCCAGCCGGGTCCGCGCGCCGGTCGCGACCACCCGTTCATAGGCGGACGCCGACTCGCGCCACACGTCGTCCGCGGTAGGCGCCGCGGCCACCTCGTGCCGCAGCACCTGGGTCTCCAGCTCCGCGAGCCGCGGGCCGGGGTCCACACCGAGCTCACCGGCCAGCCGGGCGCGCGCCTGCCGCAGCACGGCGAGCGCGTCCGCCTGCCGCCCCGACCGGTACAGCGCGAGCGCGAGCAGCCGCCACCCGTCCTCCCGCCAGGGGTGCTCGGTCACGTGCGCGTCGAGCCCGGGTACGACGTCGGCCGCCTCGCCCAGCGCGATCCGTGCCTCCGCCCGGCGTTCGGTGGCGACCAGTCGCAGGCCGGTCAGACGGGCCCGCTCGGCCGCGGCCCACGGCTGGTCCAGCGCCGCGTACGGCGTGCCGCGCCACGTGCCGAGCGCCTCGCCCAGCATGTCCCGCGCCGCCGCCGGCGGCAGGCTGTGGGCCCGGGAGACTGCCTCCTCGAACGCCCATGCGTCCACGACGACGCCGCGCAGCGCGTACCCGGGGCCGTCCGTCACGAGCAGGCGGGCCGGCGTACGCGGCGCCCGCCCGGGCTCGATGCCGCGGCGCAGCGCGGCGACGAACGTGCGCAGCGCGGCCAGCGCACCTGCCGGGGGCTCGTCCCACAGGTCCTCGACCAGCCGGCCGGCGCTCACGGTACGCCCACGGGCGACCACCAGGCGGGCGAGCACCGCCTGCTGCCGCGGCCCGCCCAGGGCCGCCTCGACGCCGTCGACCCGGGCCGTGACGGGGCCGAGTACGCCGACCTGGACCGCACTCATCACTTGCTCATCCAGGTCCGGCAGATTCGGGGGCATGACACAGACGATTCCTGATCTCGAGTACCGGCGCGTCGCCGTGGGCGACGTCGTCCTCAACGTAGCGGTCGGCGGCTCCGGCAGCCCGGTGGTGCTGCTGCACGGCTTTCCGCAGACCCACCTCATGTGGCGGCACGTCGCCGCCGACCTCCTCCGGGACCACACCGTGATCGTTCCCGACCTGCGGGGTTACGGCGCGAGCGACAAGCCCGCCGAGGCCGACCGCACCACCTACGCCAAGCGCACGATGGCGCAGGACGTGGTGGACCTCGCCAGAGCGCTCGGCCACGAGAGGTTCGCGCTCGCCGGCCACGACCGGGGTGCGCTCGTCGCGATCCGCGCGGGCCTCGACCACCCGGACGTGGTGACGCACCTGGCCGTCCTCGACGTGCTGCCCACCCTCGACATGTGGGACGTGCTGCACGGCGCCGACGCCGCCGTCGCGTTCCACCTCTACCTCATGGCCCAGCCGCCCGGGCTGCCCGAGCGCATGATCGCGGCCTCGGCCGACGAGTTCTTCGGCTTCTTCCTCGACGCGTGGGGCACGAGCGCCGAGACGATCCCGCCCGAGGTCCGGGCCGAGTACCTCCGCGCGTCGCGGGAGGCGGTTCCCTCGATCGTCGCGGACTACCGGGCCTCGGCCGGGATCGACGTGGAGCACGACCAGGCCGACCGGGCCGCCGGACGCCGCCTGGCCATGCCGGTCACGGTGGTCCAGCAGGACTGGGGCGCCGCGCTCGGTTACGACGCGGCCGGGCTGTGGTCCGCCTGGGCCGCGGACCTGGAGCACCGGACCCTCGACGCGGGGCACTTCATGGCCGAGCAGTCGCCGCGGGAGGTGACCGACCTGCTGCGGGCGCTGCTCACGCGGTAGGCGGCCCGATCTGCGGCGTGACGGTCACCGGCCGAAGCGGGCGCGCTTGCGGGACATCGCCATGGTGTCCCGCAGGTCCGTGACCGTCACGTCGCCCAGGTACGGGTCGCCGTTGACGAACAGCGTGGGCGTGCCGTGCACCCCGGCGTCGATGCCCTCCTGGTAGTCCGCGCGGACGGCGCCCGCGAACCGCTGCGCGGGGTCACCCACCAGGGCCGCGGTGTCGAGGCCGAGCTCCTCGCCGTACCGGACGATCGACGCGTCGTCGAGGCTGTCCTGGTGCTTGAAGAGCATCTTCGCCATCGGCCAGAACGCGCCCTGGTGCCCCGCTGCCTCGGCCGCGAGGGCTGCCGTCAGCGCGTAGGGGTGTGACTGGAACAGCGGGAAGTGGCGCCAGACCAGGCGGACCTGGCCGTCCGACCCGTTGACGAGCTCGTTCAGCACGGGCTTCGCCGCGCCGCAGTACGGGCACTCGAAGTCGCCGAACTCCACGATCGTGAACGGCGCCTCGGGGTTGCCGAGCGACCAGCGGAACGCGAAGTCAGGATCGTGGGAGCCGCTCGGCACGCTGAGCGGAGCGGCTTCGTCCGTGCGGTCGGCGGATTCTTCGGTGGTCATGACATCCATCGTCGCACCGCCGGGCACCGGGGGAGGCGTTCGCGCGAGTGCCGGGCAGGCCCGGGATCAGCTCTGTGTGGCCAGAGCGACGTCGAGCAGCGTCTCCGCCGCCGCGCGCGCGTGCCGTGCGGCCTCCGGGGTCCCCGCGATGGCAGCCGTCGTCTGCGCGCCCTCGGCGAGGATCGCGAGCTGCGGGGCGAGCGCGGCGGGTGCGCCGGCGTCGGCCACGAGGCGTGCGACGTACTCCTGGAACGTGCGCTTCTGCTCGCGGACGGCGTTCGCCACCGCCGTCGAGGTGGAGCCCAGCTCGCCGTGCGTGTTGATGAACGCGCACCCGCGGAAGTCCGGCTCGCGGAACCAGGCGTCGAGGAAGTCGAAGATCGCCAGGAGGCGCTCGCGTGCCGAGGTCGCACGCTCCGAGGCCGATGCGAGCCCGCTGTCCCAGACGGCGGTGCGGTGGTTCAGCACGGCCACGATGAGCTCGTCCTTGGAGGCGAAGAGCGAGTAGATCCGCTTGAGGGACACGCCTGCCGCGGTGCGCACGGCGTCCATGCCCACGGCCTGCACCCCCCGCGCGTAGAACAGCTCGTCGGCGGCTCGGACCACGGCCTCCCGGGCCGTGTTCACGTCGATCATTCCAGTTCACCCTCTCTTGGTTCCCGTACGAGTTGCGCGGAGAACGTTCGTTCTCTACTGTAGCGGACATCGGGGGAGAACGACCGTTCTCCGTCCGCCGGAGGATCAGGAGAGGAATCGGATCATGGGTTTCATCACGGTCGACACCGAGAACAGCACCACCACCGAGCTCTACTACGAGGACCACGGCACGGGTCAGCCGGTCGTCCTCATCCACGGCTACCCGCTGGACGGCAACAGCTGGGAGCGCCAGTCGCGTGAGCTGCTCGCTGCGGGCTACCGTGTCATCACGTACGACCGCCGCGGGTTCGGCCGGTCGAGCAAGGTGGGGGCCGGGTACGACTACGACACCTTCGCCGCCGACCTGAACGCGGTGCTGAACACGCTCGACCTGCGCGACGTGATCCTGGTCGGCTTCTCGATGGGTACCGGTGAGCTGGCCCGCTACGTGAAGAACTACGGCCACGAGCGCGTCGCCAAGCTCGCGTTCCTCGCCTCGCTGGAGCCGTTCCTGGTCGCCCGGGACGACAACCCGGACGGCGTGCCGCAGTCCGTCTTCGACGGCATCGAGGAGGCGGCGCGCGCCGACCGCTTCGCCTGGTTCACGCAGTTCTACCAGGACTTCTACAACCTGGACGAGAACCTCGGGTCCCGGATCAGCCAGGAGGTCGTCACGGCGTCCTGGAACACCGCCACCCAGAGCGCGCCGGTCGCGGCCTACGCCGTGGTCTCCTCCTGGATCGAGGACTTCCGGGCCGACGTCGAGGCCGTCCGCGCCGCCGGAAAGCCGTCCCTGATCCTGCACGGGACCAGCGACAACATCCTGCCGATCGACGCCACCGCCCGCCGGTTCCACCAGGCGTTCCCCGAGGCGCAGTACGTCGAGATCGAGGGTGCGCCGCACGGCCTGCTCTGGACCCACGCGGCCGAGGTGAACGAGGGGCTCCTGGCCTTCGTCAAGGCCTGACCTGCCTGGCTGCGTCAACGCCTTCGTGTGAGGTCGGCAGTTCGCGTCGAGATCGGTCCAGGTCTGGACCGATCTCGACGCGAACTGCCGACCTCGCGACGCTGGCCCCCGGATGACCAGATGCGTCCGGGGTGCGACTCGATCCGGACTGCCGGAGCAGCGACCCGTCGGGCCAGACTGAGGGTATGACCCGAGCCCTCATCGTCATCGATGTCCAGGAGTCCTTCCGCGTGCGGCCGCTGTGGTCCGAGACGCTCAACCCCGGGATCGCGGCGCCCGTCAACCGGCTGGTCGACCTGGCCCGCGCAGCCGGCGACCTCGTCGTCTGGGTGCTGCACACCGAGCCCGGCTCCGGCAACCCGTTCGACCCGGAGACCGGCCACGTGCGGCTGTTCGAGGAGCTGGGCGAGCCCCGGCCCGGCGAACCGGTGCTGCGCAAGACCTCGCACAACGCGTTCACCACCACCAACCTGCAGCAGCTCCTCACCACGCACGGCGTCACCGAGCTGCGCACCTGCGGCATCCGGGCCGAGCAGTGTGTGGAGACCACCACGCGGGTGGCCTCCGACCTGGGCTACGACGTCACGTTCGTCGGCGACGCCACGACCACGGACCCCCTGGGCCGGTTCAGCGCCGCCGACATCCTGGAACGCACCGAGACCGTGCTCCGCGACCGGTTCGCCCGCATCGCCACCGTGGCAGAGCTGGAGGCCGAGGCGGGCGTGACGGCATCGGCCCCGTGACCACGGTCGTCCTCCTGCTGCTGCCCGGGGTGCACCTGCTCGATCTGGCGGGCCCCGCGCAGGCGTTCTTCACCGCGGGCGACCTCGGCCACGTCTACGACCTGCGCTACGTCTCCGGCGCACCCGCGGGGGCCGGGCCCGACGCCGGTGTGGTCGCCTCGGCGCAGGGCCTCCCGCTGGTCGCGGGCACCGACTGGCCGGACCTCGGCCCGGACGACCTGGTGATCGTGCCCGGCTGGCGCATCGGCGGCGACCCGGCCGCCTGGCCACACCTGAGCGCGGCGACGCGCGAGCGGCTCGCCGGCCATCACGCGGCCGGCGGCACCGTCGCCAGCGTGTGCGCCGGGGCCGACGCGCTGGGCCAGGCGGGCCTGCTCGACGGCCGGCGCTGCACCACGCACCATGCCGTCCAGGACGACCTCGCGGCCCGGCACCCCCGTGCGCACGTGGTGCGGGACGTCCTGTTCACCACCGACGGCGGCGTGGTCACCTCGGCCGGCATCGCGAGCGGCATCGACCTCTCGCTGCACCTGCTCGCGATGCGGCACGGCCCGGCACTCGCCGCGCGGGTGGCCCGCGAGATGGTGGTGTACGCCCGCCGCAACGGGTCCGAGCCGCAGGCCAGCGCGATGCTCCGGCACCGGTCGCACGTCGACGACACGGTCCACCGGGTGCAGAACCACATCGACGCCCACTTCGCGCGCCCTCTGCCGCTCGCCGACCTCGCCGCGCACGCCGGTGTTGCCGAACGCACCCTGACCAGGCTGTTCACCCGGGCTGCCGGGATGACGCCGCTGCGCTACCAGCAGCTGCTCCGGGTGGAACGGGCCGAGCACCTGATCGGGCACGGTGCCACGGTCGAGGCGGCGGCGCGCACGGTGGGCTTCCAGGACCCACGCATGCTCCGCCGCCTCCGCAGCCCGGCCCACGCCGTGCGCTGAGTGAGGCCCGGTCAGGCGCCCGCCCCGCCGTCCACCTGGAGGATCGCGCCCGTGACGTACGAGGCGCGGTCGCTGAGCAGCCAGGCCGCGGCCTCGGCGATCTCCTCGGGCCGCGCCCCGCGGCGCAGCGGGGTCCCGGCGGTGAGGCTCTCCGTCAGGCCGGGGGTGTACTCCTCCCAGGTCTCGATCATCTCGGTGAGCGTGCTGCCGGGCGACACCGCGTTCACCCGGATGCCCTCCGGCCCGTAGGTGACGGCCGCCGACTCGGTGAGGCTGTTCACGCCCCGCTTCATCGCGCCGTACGCGGGCAGCACGGGGTTGGCCCGCAGGCTGCCGATGCTGGTGTTGTTGACGATGGCGCCCGTGCCCGACGTGGCCCGGATCGCGTTGATCTCGGCGACCATGGCCAGCCACGCCCCACGCAGGTTCACGGCGTAGACGTGGTCGAAGTCGGCCTCGGACACCTCGTCGAGCGGTTGGGGCGGGGTGAACGTGGCGCCGTTGTTGAACGCCACGTCCAGGCGTCCGTACAGCTCGACCGCCCGGTCGACGGCGGCGCGGATGCTCGCGGCGTCGGACAGGTCGGCGACCGCGTGGTCGGCGGTGCCGCCCGCCGCCCGGATCTCCTCGGTGACCGACTCGAGCTGGGACTCGGTGCGGGCCGTGAGGAACACGGTGGCGCCCTCCCGGGCGAACAGGCGGGCCGAGGCCGCGCCGATACCGCGCCCGGCCCCGGTGACGAAGGCGACCTTGCCGGCCAGCAGGCCGGCGCCGGTCGGGGTGGTGGTGGATGTCTCGACGTTCGTTGTGGTCATACGACGAGCCTGCGCCCGCCGCCGGACCACATCCAGGCACCGCGCGTACCTGGCTACGACCGCGTCCGCTGCGCATACTCGAGGTATGGACAGAGCAGAGCTCGCGACGTTCCTCCGCCGCCGGCGCGAGCGCATCGCGCCCGCCGACGTCGGCCTGCCCGCCGGGCGGCGGCGGCGCACGCCGGGCCTGCGGCGCGAGGAGGTGGCGCAGCTCGCGTACATCTCCACCGAGTACTACACCCGGCTGGAGCAGGCGCGCGGCCCGCACCCGTCGCGCGAGGTGCTGGGTGGCCTCACCCGGGCGCTGCGACTGTCCGACGCCGAGCGCGACTACCTGCACGAGCTCGTCGGTCTGCCCCCGGCCCCGCCGCCAGGTCCGCCGCGCGACGTGCGGCCGAGCATTCGGCTCATGCTGGACCGGCTGCCCGGGTCCGCGGCCTTCGTGACCTCCGCGACCCTCGAGGTCATCGCCTGGAACAGCCTCGCGGCGGCGCTCATGACGGACTGGTCGGCGCTGCCCCGGCGCGAGCGCAACCTGGCGCGGCACGCCTTCCTCGGCCCCAGGCACCTGGGCGGACACCTCTACGGGCTCTCCGACGCGAGCGAGTTCGCCCGCTCGACCGTCGCCCGGCTGCGGGTCGCCGCGGCCCGGTACCCCGGCGACCCCGAGGTGACGGGGCTGGTCGACGAACTCCTCGCGGGCAGCCCGGAGTTCGCCGAGCTCTGGGCGGCGGGCGACGTGCAGCCCGCGCCCACGCTGCGGAAGTCCTTCCAGCACCCCCTGGTCGGGTCGATCACCGTCAGTTGCGACGTGCTCGACCTCACCGACCAGGACCAGCAGGTGGTGGTCTACACCGCGGACCCGGGCTCGTCGTCCGAGGAGGCGCTGCGCCTGCTGTCGGTCATCGGCACCCAGCGGATGGACGTCGCGACCTGATCCGCCCGGGGCTCATCCCCGGCCCCAGAAGGCGTCCTCCGCATCCTGGTCCGCAGAGAACAGCCACATCTCGGCGATCCTGCCGTCCTCGACGCGCAGCATGTCCACGCCGTCCATCGACATCTCGGCGTCCGCTCGGCGGCCGGAGAAGCGGACGGGGATCACCGCCAGCGCGCCGTTGACCATCGGCCCTCCGGTGAACCGCAGCTCGAACGTCCCGTCGGACACGGCCATCATGCCGCCGATCAGCTCGCCCACGGCCGCGACGCCGTCGTGGTCGCCCGAGAACCGGTTGTCGCCCGGCTGGTGCCAGACGATGTCGTCGGCGAAGAGCGCGTTGGCGGCCGGGACATCACCGGAGGACATCGCCTCGTGGTATCGGTGAGCCACCGTGACGGTGCTGACGGACTCGGTCATCTCGTTCTCCCTGGTGTGGTTGATCCTGTGCGGTCGATCCTGCCTCTCGCCTATAGTCACTATTCGAAACCGGTCACCTCAACGTAACCATCGGAGAACTGTGACCCATGTCATACCAGCCTGACTGGAACGTGCTCACGGCGACGTGCCCCTCGCGCACCTCGCTGGCGCGCATCGCCAACAAGTGGACGGCGATGATCGTCATCGTCCTGGCCCGCGGCCGCACGCGCTTCGGGGACGTGAAGAGCCAGGTCGAGGGCATCAGCGGGAAGGTCCTCACCGAGACGCTGCGGGAGCTCGAACGCGACGGCCTCGTCAGCCGGACCGTGTTCGCCGAGGTCCCGCCCCGCGTCGAGTACGAGCTGACGGACCTCGGACGCACGTTGCAGGGGCCGCTCGCAGCGCTGGGGCAGTGGGCCGAGGCCCACATCGCCGAGGTGCTCGACGCGCGCGAACGCTACGACCGGTCGGAAGGTGACCAGCCGTAGCGTCGCCTCGCCGGACTCAGGCCGGCCGTCGAGCCGCGCGCTCCGCGAGCAGGCCGCCGACGGCGGGGACCAGCGCCAGCAGCCATACCCGGTGCCGCCCGCGGGCGACCGCCAGGGCGGTCACCAGGACCGCGAGATAGACCATGCCGTGCAGCGGCCCGATCGCGCTCGCGACCGCCTCATGGTGCACGGTCGCGAGGTTGCCGAACAGCACGAGCATGCTGGCGAGCTCGACGGCGCCCAGCAGCCGGAGCGCGGTGGTGCCGTTCACAGCCCGGCCCCCGTCGTCGAACCGGGCCGGTAGATCATGAGCACCACGACCACCGCCCAGAGCAGGTTGAAGATGCCGGCGTGCATCGGCAGGCGGCGGAGGGCGCCCGGGTCGGACGGGCGCGGGGCGTCCAACGCCTCGACGGCCCGTCGCTGCCCCGGCAGCACGAGGAGGATCAGTACGGCGGCGGCTCCGGCGGTCAGCACCATCGAGGTGATGAGCCATGCGTCGGACAGCACGCCGAGGGTGGCGCCGGTGATGTACCCGAGCACGGGGACGGCCACGCCCACGGCCGCGTAGACGCGGGTGATGCGGTGCAGGAGCCGGGCGGTGGCCGTGCCGTCGGCGTCGGGGGAAGCCAGCGCGTTGCGCGCGATCCGCGGGAACATGCTCGCGGTGATCGCCACCGGCCCGACGGTGAGGATGGCGGCCAGGACGTGGAGGGAGAGGAACAGTGCGGTCATGCCGCAGTGCCCTGGGTCGTTCGCATGCCGTCATCGTCCGCGAGCCGGGTCACCCCCGGCCAGTGGCCTGGTTGCCAACAACCTCCGGGATCTGGCCAGACCCCGTGTCCGCGGTGGTTAGACCGCCAGGCCGATGACCAGGGCGACGACGCCGAGCAGCGGGACCACGCCCTGCTTGAGCGCCGCGGAGCGCTTGGTCGGGTCGGACACGACCAGCACCACCGAGGCCGCGACCATGGAGCCCGCACCGGCGAGTACGAGGGCGGCGCCCACCGCCGTCGAACCCGCGGCGGCGAGGACGATGCCGACCGCCGTGACGATCGCGAGGAACAGGTTGTAGAAGCCCTGGTTGAGCGCCATGGGGCGCATCGCCTCGGCCTCCTGCGCCGTCATGCCGAACGTCGCCAGCGTCTTCGGGCGGGTCCAGGCGAAGGACTCCAGGTAGAAGATGTAGACGTGGATCAGGGCGGCGATCCCCGCGAGCGCGAGACCGGTGATCAGCATGGAGGCTCCTTCGCTGCGGGTAGGTCACGCGCAGTATGTCAGGGCGCGGGGAGACTCGGCGCGCCGGAGGAACGTCGCTCTCAGGTGAACCCTGGGAATAGCCGGCCCTTCCAGATGGCTCCGCTCTTCATGGAGTGGCAGATGACGACGCTGCGGCGCGAGTGGCTGGCCGCCGGGGCGAGTGTGTCCGGGCGCGGCGGTCTGTGGGCCTTGGTCCTGGCCGGCGCCGCCACCCTCGAGACCGCCGACGGCGCCAGCGGGCTGCGACCGGGCGATGCCCTGCTCGTCCAGGCCCGGACGGCGCACCGGCTCACCGCCGATGCCGACACGGAGCTGGTGCACGGCGATCTGTGGTCGCTCGCGCCGGCTGCCGCGCTGCCGAGCCCGCTGGTGGTGCGCCGCTTCGACGAGCGGCAGCGCGGTGTCGTGGCGCTCGTGACCGCCTGCCCGCTCGACGTGATCTGCCGCAAGGACCCGTTCGCGGCCAGCTACGCGGGTCTGATCGGGGCGGCGATGTCGCTGCTGGCCTCGGACGACGCGGACGCCGGTGGGTCTGTTGCCGCCGACGTCGACACGCACGTGGCCTGCGTCGTGGCTGCCCTGGCGGCCCGGCCGGGGGGCGCGTGGACGCTCGACGGGATGGCCGCCCTGGTGCACCTGTCACGCTCTGCCCTGACCGAGCGCTTCCGCCGCGCCACCGGGCACAGCCCGATGCGGGTGCTGCGCGACGTGCGGATGAACCGGGCGCGCACCCTGCTCGCCGAACAGCCGGACCTGCCGGTCACGCGGGTCGCGTTCGAGGTCGGCTACGGGTCGGTCGCCGCGTTCAGCCGTGCATTCACGGCGGACCACGGCGTCTCGCCGCTGGCCTGGCGGGTCTCAGCGGCGCGGCACCCGCAGGGCCGCCCAGCCGAGCCCGGCCGCGACCGCGGCCGCCGCGCCGACCAGCAGCAGCGACTCGACGCCGTGGCGGTCCAGTAGCGCACCACCCACGACGGACCCGGCGGTGATCGCCACCTGGAAGGCGGTGACCTGGAGCGACATCGCGGACTCCGCGCGCTCCGGCTCCACCCGCGTGACCCAGAGCTGTGTGATCACCGGCACCATGCTCATCGAGAGACCCCACAGCACCACGGCTACGGCCAGCACGGGCACCGAGGGCGCGAGCGCCGTCAGCACGAGCGAGGCCGCGAGCCCGACGGGCGCCGCGGCGGCCAGGGGGCGCAGCCACCGGGAGAGCACGCCGGCCAGCACGGTGCCTACCAGCCCGCCGACGCCCCACGCCAGCAGCATCCACGTGGTGGCGGACGGGTCCACGTCCTCGATGGCGACGCGGATGTACGGGTAGGCGGCGAAGTTGCCCAGCGCGACCAGCACCACGCAGGCGATACCGGCCATCAGCCGCCGGTTCCGCAGCGCGGCGCGCAGCATGCGTAGGCCCGCCGTCGGGTGCGCCGGCACGGACGGCAGTGACGCGGCGAGCGCGACGGCGCCGAGGGCGGTGAGCACCGCGGCGCCGCCGAACGTCGACCGCCAGCCCACGGCGTCACCCACCACCGAGGCGACGGGCACGCCCACCACCGTCGCGATGCTGGTGCCGAACGCCAGCGCCGACGAGACCACCGGGTCCTTGCCGGGTACGGCGTGGATGCCGGCGCCGAACGCGAAGGACCAGTAGCCGGCGAGTGCTGCCCCGAGCAGCAGGCGGCCGGCCAGCAGCAGGGCGAAGCTGGGCGCCACGGCGACCGCCAGGTTCGACAGTGCGGCCAGCGCGAGGAGCGCGACCAGCACCGTGCGCCGGTCGGCCCGGGGGAGCAGCACCGCGATGCTCGGCGCCGTGAAGGCCCCCGCGATCGCGGTGGCGGCCACCGCGAGCCCGGCCCGCCCTTCGCTCACCCCGACGTCGGCCGCGAGGGCGGGCAGCACGCTCGCCGGGAGGAACTCGCTCAGGACCACCATGGCGATGCCGAACGAGAGGGCGCCGACGGGTAACCACGTGCGGACGCCGGCGGGGCGAGCCGTGGGGCGGTGCGGGGACTGGGGCGGTGCGCTCAGCGAAGGGGTGGGCATGCACCCAGCCTGTGCGCCGCGCGCGCCGGCGGGTTGATCGTGCGGCGGGCGCTGTTGATCGCCCGGCCGGTCATGTGTCCGGGGCCGCCCGGTCCTGGCGCCAGGCCCGGACGCCCGCGACCACCGAGGCGGCGATGACCACGCCCGCCACCACGTACGCGATCGGCCGCACGGAGGGGTCGGAGGCCGCGAAGTAGCCGAGCACCGTGATGAGCACGCCCCAGGTGACCGCCCCGAAGGCGTTCGCCGTGAGGAACCGCAGGTACGGCATGCCCGCGACCCCGGCGATCACGGGTACGAACACGCGCGCCCACGGCATGTAGCGGCCGATCACCACGGACCACCAGCCGAACAGGTCGTAGAACCGTTCGGTGCGCGCCACCGTGGCCTGGACCCAGCGGCCCTTGCGGGAGGTCAGGTACGGCCGCCCGTACCGGCGGCCCAGCAGGAACGCGACCTGGTCGCCCGCCACGGCGGCGACGCCGACGCCGACCGCGAGCACCCAGATGTCGACGCGGTCCGTGCTCCCGGCCACGATCCCCGCGCCGAACAGCAGACCGTCACCCGTGAGGAACGGGATGAAGACGCCCACGAAGAACGCCGTGCCGACGAACACGAGGCCCCAGACCACCAGGTAGAACGCCAGCGGGCCCAGCACGTCCAGCCAGCCGGTGACGTCGTCGGACACCGCGGTCCGGATCATCCGGGCCTCCTCCGGTCGCGTGGGAACGTGCAGGTTAGGCCAGCCTAATCCGCTCACGCCCCCGGTCGGTCGACCACCCGGGACATGACCAGCGCCGTGCGGGTCTTGACCACGTGGGTGACCGTGCGGATGCGCTCCACCGTCCGCTCGATCTCCTCCATGCTCGTGGCCATCACGTGCACCATCGCGTCGGCGTCGCCCGTCACGGTGGAGACCCGCACCACCTCGGGGATCGGGGCGAAGTCGCGCTCCAGCACCTTGGGCGACACGATGCCCGAGCAGAAGATCTCGACGTACCCCTCGAGGATCCAGCCCATCGCCTGCGGGTCCACGCGCACGGTGAAGCCGGAGATCTCCCCGCGGGCCAGCATGAGGTCCACCCGGCGCTTCACCGCGGGTGCCGACAGACCAACGGCCGCCCCGACCTCCTGGTACGTGGCGCGCCCGTCGCGCAGCAGTTCTCCGACGATCGCACGGTTCACGGCATCCATGAACGAATCGTTCAGTACAGGCCTCGATCACGCAAGATTCTGAGCCTTGATACGCAATGAATGCGTGCCTGTTGTGAATCGGTCCGCAACTAGCCTCGCGGCATGACCCAGTCCACCGCGCAGCTGACGCAGATCCCCGCGCAGCGCACCGCAACGCCGCGGCACTACCTCATGTGCCCTCCCACGTACTTCGACGTCGTGTATGCCATCAACCCGTGGATGGACCCGACCTCACCCGTCGACACCGCCAAGGCGCTCGACCAGTGGGAGGCGCTGCGCGCCGCCTACGAGGCGCGTGGCCACCGGGTCGACGTGATCGAGCCCGAGCCGGGCCTGCCCGACATGGTCTACGCGGCCAACGGCGGCATCGTCGTCGGCGGGCGTGCGCTCGCGGCGCGGTTCACGTTCCCCGAGCGTGCCGCCGAGGGCCCCGCGTACGACCGCTGGTTCGAGACGCCCGCGGCCGCGGGCTACCGACGCCTCGGCGAGGCCGTCGAGACCATGGAGGGCGAGGGCGACCTGCTGCTCATCGGCAAGCTGCTGCTCGCCGGCACCGGCTTCCGCACCACGCCCGCCGGGCACGCCGAGGTGGCCGAGCGCCTGGAGCTGGCCGAGCAGGGCATCGAGCTGGTACCGCTCGAGCTCGTCGACCCGCGCTATTACCACCTCGACACCGCCCTGTCGGTGCTGGACGACGGCGCCGTGTCCGGCGAGACCGTCGTGGCCTACCACCCCGAGGCCTTCAGCCCTGCCGCGCAGGAGACGCTGCGCCGCCTCTTCCCGGACGCGATCCTGGTGGGCGCCGACGACGCCGCCGTGCTCGGCCTGAACGTCGTGTCCGACGGGCTGCACGTGTTCCTCAGCGACCGTGCCCGCGACTACGCCGACGCGCTCAAGGAGCGCGGGTTCGTGCCCGTCGGCGTGGACCTGTCCGAGATCTTCAAGGGCGGCGGCTCGGTCAAGTGCTGCACGCTCGAGCTGCGCCCTGCCACCGAGGAGACCCGATGACCACCGTTCCGTACCTCGACGTCGCCGCGACCGCACGCTGGGTGGCCCGCCGCGGCCCCGAGGCCGTCATCGCCGCGCTCACCGACGCCCTCGAGCGCGACTTCGCCCGGTGGCCCGAGCTGGACAAGCGGCCGCGCATCGCGTCGCACTCGAAGGAGGGCGTGATCGAGCTCATGCCCACCTCCGACGACACCACCTACGGCTTCAAGCTGGTCAACGGGCACCCGCTCAATCCGGCCAACGGGTTCCAGACGGTGACTGCGGTCGGCATGCTCGCCGACGTCGGCAACGGCTACCCGACGTTCCTGGCGGAGATGACGCTGCTCACCGCGCTGCGCACCGCCGCGACGTCGGCCCTGGCCGCGCGCTACCTGGCCCCGGCGAACTCGCGGACGCTGGCCCTGATCGGCTGTGGTTCGCAGGCCGAGTTCCAGGCGCTCGGCATGCGTGCCGAGCTGGGCATCGAGACGCTGCGCGTCTTCGACGTGGACCGCGCCGCGATGGAGAAGCTGGCGAGGCACGCCAAGGCCCTCGGCTTCGACGTGGTCCTGGCCGACGACGCCGCGGACGCCGTCCGCGGTGCGGATGTCATCACCACGTGCACCGCGGACAAGCAGAACGCGACCGTGCTGCACGACGCCGACGTCACCGGCGGGGTGTTCATCAACGCGATCGGCGGCGACTGCCCGGGCAAGACCGAGCTCGACCCCGCGATCGTGGCGCGGGCGAGCGTGTTCGTGGAGCTTCCGGAGCAGACCCGCATCGAGGGCGAGATCCAGCGCCAGGCCGCGGACTTCCCGGTCACCGAGCTGTGGCAGGTCGTCGCTGGTGCGGTGCCGGGCCGCCGCAGCCAGGACGAGCTGGTCGTCTGGGACTCGGTCGGCTTCGCCGTCGAGGACTGGACAGCCCTCAAGTTCGTGCTCGCGGACGTGGCCGACAACGCCCCGGAGCTGCTCCAGCACCTCGACCTGATCGCGGAGCCGACCAACCCGAAGGACCTGTTCTCGCTGGTCGCCGAGGCCTGACCTGCCCTCACCTCGCCGAGGTAGAACCCTGGCGAGATAGAACCAGGGCGAAGTAGAACCATAGCGAGATAGAACTCCAGCGGGAGGAGCGCCCGCTGGAGTTCTATCTCGCTGGAGTTCTACTTCGCTGCAGTTCTATCTCGCCCTGGTTCTACTTCGGCAGAGCGGGTCAGAGGAGCTCCGGGCGGAGGTCGGGTGCCGACCCGAACTCGTGGAACGGGTGGGTCGGGGCCGTCAGGCGGTGGTGGCCCAGGCGCAGCAGGTCCTGGTCCACGCCGCCCGGGGTGAGCATGAGCATCCAGTCGGCCGCCATGTCGTACAGCTCGGGCTCCAGGTAGCCGATCTTGACCACCACGACGTCGGTGCCGCGCGGGTCGAGCCCGATCGAGGTGAAGTCCGACTCCAGGTGGTACGGCTTGCGCCGCTCCGTGAGGATCACCCGCAGCCCGCCCACGCGCACCACGGCGACGATCCCTGCGGCGGGGTCGCCCTCGCTGACGTGCTCCACGACCCCGTGCAGGCGGACGGGTCCGTGCGGGCCGTCGTCGACCCGCGCGCCCACCTCGACGTCGACCTCGGCGCCGGCGCCACGCTCCGCCCAGGTTCTCGCGACCTCGCGTGCGGCGACGGCGTCGGGCAGCGAGGCGTAGATCGCGGTGCGTCCGCCGTCGTCCGGCGACGAGCCGTCGGGCCCCGCGGCGAAGGCCGGCTCCGCAAGCAGCCGGGCCAGCGTCCACGTCACGTCGCCCGCGCCGCCCGCCGTCGGGTTGTCGCCCGAGTCCGACAGGAAGTACGGCCGCGCGGAGCTCGCCAGGGCCGCGGCCAGACTCTCCTCGTACGGCGCGGCGGGTGCCACGAACACGAACTCGTCGCGCGCGTCCCAGTACCGGCGGGCCAGCCGCCCGGCCTCGCGCACGATGACGTCCTCGTCGTCGCCCGTGACGACGACGGCGGCCCGGCAGCTCGGCTCGTCGGCCCACGCGTACCCGACCCACAGCGCCGCGTCGACGACGCCGGGCAGCTCGGCCACGCGCGCGACGTCGGCGTAGATCGAGGCCGCGGGCTCGATGCGGGTGCTCGTCTTCTCACCGGGGAGCAGCACGGGGACCTGCAGCCACGCCTTCTTCGGCGCGCCGCCGGAGCGCAGACGGGACAGCAGGTTGGTCGCGGCGCGCTCCCGGGTCTCCCACGCGTCCTCGTGCGGAGCCATGCGGTAGCACGTGATGAGGTCGCTGGCCTGGGCCAGCTCGCGCGGCACGTTGCCGTGCAGGTCCATCGTGGTGCTGATCAGCGTGCCGGGCCCGACCGCGGCGCGCACGGCCGCCGCGAGATCGGTCTCGGCGTCGTCGCGGCCCACCACGGTCATGGCGCCGTGGATGTCGAGCAGCACGCCGTCGTAGGGGCCGTGCTCGTCCTGCTGCTCGTGCAGGGAGGCCACGATCTCGTCGCGCACGGCCTCGTAGACCTCCGCGGGGACGGCGCCACCGGGCAGCGAGCGAGCGTGCAGCACGCCCGTCCAGGTGGCGGCGTCGCGCAGGGGAGCGTCGTCGGCGAGGAACGGGTAGTGCGCCACCAGCTCGTCACCGCGCCGGAGCGTGAACGCCTCCCATCCGGAACGGTGCGGGGAGAACGTGCTGGACTCGATCGACATGCCGGCGATCGCGACGCGCGGACGGGGGTGGGTCATCGTGCTCCTTCGGGCTGGGCTGAGGGGGTGGTGGCCAGGGCGTGGGGTACGAGCGCGTCCTCCAGGAGCCGGCCCACGCCCACGAGGTTCGCGTCGGCACCCAGGGCCGACGGTGCGATCACGAGGTCACGGGTCGTCAGCGGGTGGGCGCCCTCGTAGATCTGGCTGCGGATCGCGGAGACGAACGGCTCGAGCGTCGACAGGGCACCGCCCAGGTACACCGCCCCGGGGTTGAAGAAGTTGACGACCGTGCACAGCACCTCGCCCAGGTGCCGGCCCGCGGTCCGGGCGAGCGTGGTCGCCACCGGGTCCGCGTCGCGCACGAGGCGGATGACGTCGGCGGTCGCGGCGACGTCGTACCCCTGCTCCCGGAGCAGCCGCACCAGGTGCGCACCCGATGCCACCGTCTCCAGGCAGCCGCGGTTACCGCAGGTGCAGGGGGTGTCGCCGCCCGCGGGGATGCGCGTGTGCGTGATGTCGCCGGCCCCGCCGGCCGCGCCGCGGTACAACCGGTCGTCGACCAGGATGCCCGCACCGATCGCGCTTCCCGCCTTGACCGACACCGAGTGCCGGGTGCGGCGCGCGTGCCCGAAGTGCTCGCCGACGGCCATCGCGTTGGCGTCGTTCTCGACCACGACGGGCACGTCCAGGGCGCGCTCGAGCCAGGTGCCGACGTCGAACCCCGACCAGCCGGGCATGCGCGACGGGCTGTCGAGGGCCCGGCGCGCGACGTCGACCGGGCCGGGCAGGGAGATGCCGACGCCGAGCAGCCTGCCGCCGTCCTCGGCCCCTTCCGTCTCCGGGCCGAGCGTGCCCACCAGGTCGCCCAGGGCGGCCGTGACCTGGGCCAGCACCGTCTCGGGGCCGTCGGCGATCGCGAGCGGCACCTCCGTGGCCGTGACCAGCTCGCCGCCGTGCCGCAGGATGCCCAGGCGGGCGTGGGCCCCGCCCACGTCGACGACGCCGAGATGGCCCGTGCTGCCCGGCACGCGCAGGGCTCGGGGGCGGCGACCGCCGCTGGACGCGCCCTCGCCCGTCTCCTCCAGCACGCCGGACGCGAGCATCGCCTGCACGCGCTGGGACACGGTGGACGGCGCGATGCCGAGCGATTCCGCGATCTCCTTGCGGGAGCGGGCGCGGCCGCTGGACACGAGCACGAGGATCTCCCGCTCGAGCCGTGGGGCGGCGACACGGGGTCGCGCGAGATGGGCCACAGGGTCCTCCGTCTCTCCGTCCGGAGGGTTACCGAATCTTTGTCCGCCCCCGGAACAAGGTGCGGGGTCGAGTCTGCACTACTGCGAGACGCTCCTGACACACGCGACCTTTTTGCGGGGGCGAATTAACAGTCTTGTTACGGATTCCGCATAGATCGCGGCAACTTAGTACGTCTACGGTGCAGGATTATTCGGCCGCCGAATCAAGTGTTCCCGCAATGAGGCTCTTGTGTCGACGGCGCTGCACACCCAAGGAGACCTCAGATGCGCTTCACGCATGCTGGCCGGGCCGCGAGGCTGGCCGTCGGCGCGGCCGCCGCCGTCGCCCTCCTCGCCGGATGCTCCACGTCCTCCGGTGCGGACGGGGCGGCCGCCGACCGCACCGACGTGAACTACGCCCTGCCCGCCAACGCCACCCCCAACTGGATCGTGCCGCTCGGCATCGCGGGCAAGCTCGCGACGCACAACTCCGCCATCATGCGGACCCTCTGGGAGCCGCTCGTCGCCTATGACGGCTCCGAGGGCACGGTGGGGCGTGTGGAGCAGGCGGACCTCGCCGACGAGATCACCTTCTCCGGCGACGGCCGCACCGCGACCATCACCCTCGACGACCGCACCTGGAGCGACGGCGAGCCCGTCACCTCTGCCGACGTCAAGTTCTGGTTCGACCTCGTGACGGCGAACACGGACGTCTGGGCCAGCTACTCCGAGGGCCGCATGCCCGACAACGTCACCGAGGTCGCCACGCCCGACGAGAAGACCGTCGAGCTGACCTTCGACAAGGTCTACAACCCGGAGTGGCTGCAGGCCTCCCAGCTCACGCTCGTGGTGCCGCTGCCCGCGCACGCCTGGGCCAAGGCCGCCGACGGCGACGAGCCCGACCCGGCGCTCGCCGAGACGAAGGACGGCGCGAAGGCGATCTTCGACTACCTGGTCACCCAGAGCGAGGACCTGTCGACCTACGAGTCCAACCCGCTGTGGCAGACCATCAACGGTCCCTACGCGCTGACCGGGTTCAGCGACAGCGGCCAGGTCGAGCTGACGAAGAACGAGAAGTACGACGGCGACGACGCGGCGTCGATCGACACCGTCAACCTGCTGCCGTACACGTCCACGGACGCCGAGGTGAACGCCGTGCGGTCCGGCGCCGTGGACTACGGGTACATCCCGACCACGGGCCTGGACGCGCCCGACCAGTACGAGCAGCTCGGCTACACCGTGGAGCCGTGGGCCGGCTGGTCCATCACGTACCTGCCGTACAACTTCAACCACCCCGAGCTCGGCCCGGTCTACCGCCAGCTCTACGTGCGCCAGGCGCTGCAGCACCTCGTGGACCAGGAGCAGATCTCCGACGTCATCTGGAAGGGCGCCGCGCTGCCGGGCTACGGCCCCGTGCCGCAGAACCCCGAGAGCGACTTCCTGTCCGACGAGCAGAAGAACAACCCGTACCCGTTCGACCCCGAGGCCGCCGCCGAGCTCCTGGCCGACCACGGCTGGACCGCAGGGTCCGACGGCGTGCTCGAGTGCACCGCGCCCGGCGACGCCGACGACGAGTGCGGCGACGGTGTCAAGGAGGGCCAGAAGCTCGCGATCACCATCCTGACCCAGAGCGGCTCGGCCGAGACCGACAACATGTTCGCCGAGATCAAGTCCACCTTCGACCAGGCAGGAGTGGCCGTCACCATCGAGTCGGCACCGCTGAACACGGTGCTCTCGTCCATCGCCCCCTGCACGGCCGACCAGGCGGACTGCGACTGGCAGCTGCCGTTCTTCGGCACCGCGGGCAGCTGGTACTTCGGCGGCTACCCGAGCGGCGAGCGCGTGTTCGGCACGGGCGCGGCCTCCAACTTCGGCTCGTACTCCGACGAGACGTTCGACGAGCTCATGCACGACTCCACCCAGAGCACCGACCCGACGGTCATGCAGGAGTACTCGAAGTTCGGCGCCGAGAACCTGCCGGTCATGTGGCTGCCCAACCCCGTCTACCAGGTGTCCGTGATCAAGGACGGCCTGGAGGGCACCACGCAGGACCCGCTGGCCAGCTTCCACCCGCAGCGCTGGAGCTGGGCCGGCTGACATGACCACCGCCATCCCCGCACAGAGCGGGGCCCTCGAAGCCGGGGCCGCCGCGCCCGCGCCCGTCCGGGCAGCGCGCGGCGGCTTCGGCCGCTTCCTGATCCGGCGCGTGCTCCAGGCGCTCGTCGTGGTCCTCGTGGTCAGCGTCATCGTGTTCGCGCTGCTGCACGCGCTGCCCGGCGGACCGGCCCGAGGGGTCCTGGGCCAGCAGGCCAGCGCGGAGCAGATCGCTGCGTTCGAGGCCGCGAACGGCCTGGACCAGCCCGTCGTGCTCCAGTACCTGTCGTTCCTGGGCCGCTCGCTCACGGGCGACCTCGGCGAGTCCTACCTGCTCAACCAGTCGGTGTCGGACGCGATCGCGCTGCGCCTGCCCAAGACGCTCCTGCTGACCGGCCTGTCGCTGGTCGTCGCCGTGATCATCGCCGTACCCGTCGGCGTCTACCAGGCCGTGCGCCGCAACCGCGCCGTCGACTACTGGCTCTCGACCCTCGCGATCGTCGCCTACTCGACCCCCACGTTCTTCCTCGGGATGCTGCTGATCCTGCTGCTCAGCCAGACCGCCGGGCTGTTCCCCGCGGCGGCGCCCCAGGGCAACGGCATCACCGACGTGCTGGCCCAGCCCGCCGGGCTCGTGCTGCCCGTGCTCACGGGCGCCGTGCCGATCGTCGCGACGTTCAGCCGCTACATGCGGTCGTCCACCCTGGACAACCTCGGCGAGGACTACGTGCGCACCGCCCGCGCCAAGGGCACCGGCTACCGGTCGGTCGTCGTCCGGCACGTGCTGCGCAACTCCCTGACCCCCGTGGTGGCCATGCTCGGCTACTACCTGCCGGTCATGTTCGGCGGCGCGCTCGTCGTGGAGCAGCTGTTCAACTACCCGGGCATGGGCCTGCTGTTCTGGAGCGCCGCGCAGAGCAGCGACTTCCCCGTGCTGCTCGGCTGCGTGCTCGTCATCTCGCTGGCCACCGTGGTCGGCTCCCTGCTGGCCGACGTCGTCCAGGCCGTGCTCGACCCGCGCACCCGAGGGGGCCTGCGATGACCGCGCTGCGACGTTTCACGAGGAACCGGCTGGCCGTGGTCGGGGCGGTGGCGCTCGCGGTTCTCGTGCTGTTCGCCGTGCTCGGCCCGCTGGTCCATCCCACGGAACAGGTGGTGACCGACCTCGGCGCCGCCAACCTGCCGCCCGGTGTCGACGGCCACCCGCTGGGCACGGACGCGCTCGGCTACGACAACCTGGGCCGTCTCATGGTCGCGGGCCGCGTGTCGCTGCTGGTCGGTGTGCTGGCGGGTGTACTCGCCACGGTGCTGGGCACCCTGTGGGGTGCGGTCGCGGGCTACGTGGGCGGCGTCGTGGACGCCGTCATGATGCGCGTGGTCGACGCCGGCATCGCGATCCCCGCGATCTTCCTGCTGCTCGTGCTCTCCACGATCGTGCGGCCCACGGTGGGCATGATGATCGTGGTGCTGGGCCTGGTGTCCTGGCTCGTGCCCGCCCGGCTGATCCGGGCGGAGGCGTTGTCGGTGCGTACGCGCGACTACGTGGTGGCGGCCCGCGCGATGGGGGCGACGCACCGCCGCACCGTCCTGAACCACGTCATCCCCAACACGGTGGGGACGGTGGTGGTCAACGCGACCTTCCAGGTGGCCGACGCCATCCTGCTCGTCGCCTACATCAGCTTTCTCGGCATGGGCATCCAGCCGCCCACCACCGACTGGGGAGCCATGCTCAACGACGGCATCAACTACATCTACCAGGGCGCGTGGTGGCTCATCCTGCCGCCCGGCCTCGCGATAGTGATCGTGGTGTGCGCCCTGAACTTCGTGGGCGACGGGCTGCGGGACGTCGTCGACGTGAAGGGGAGGGCAGCATGAGCGACGTCGTCCTGCGCATCCAGGACCTGGCGGTCACCTTCGTCACGGGCTCGGGCGAGGTGCCTGCCGTGCGTGGCGTCGACCTGGAGGTGCGGCGCGGCCGCGTGGTCGCGCTGGTCGGCGAGTCCGGCTCGGGCAAGAGCGTCACCTCGCTCTCCGTGCTGGGCCTCCTGCCGTCGACCGCACGGATCTCGGGTTCGGTGCGGCTCGCCGACGGCGGCACGCTGCGTGACGTCGTCGGCGCACCCGAGGACCAGCTCGTGGACCTGCGGGGCCGCGTGGCGTCCATGGTCTTCCAGGAGCCGATGACGGCCCTGAACCCGACCATGACCCTGGGCGACCAGATCGCCGAGGCCGTGCTCAACCACGAGCGTGTGCCGCGCGCGGAGGCCCGCGAGCGGGCGGTGGGTCTGCTCCGGTCCGTCGGCATCCCCGACCCGGAGCGTCGCGCGCGGCAGTTCCCGCACGAGCTGTCCGGCGGGCAGCGCCAGCGCGTGGTGATCGCGATCGCGCTGGCGTGCGAGCCGCACCTGATCGTCGCGGACGAGCCGACGACGGCGCTCGACGTCACCGTCCAGGCGGAGATCCTCGACCTGCTGCGCGAGCTGGTCGCGGAGCGGGACACGGCGCTGCTGCTCGTCACGCACAACATGGGCGTGGTCGCCGACATCGCCGACGAGGTGGCGGTGATGAGCGGCGGCCGGGTCGTGGAGCACGGGCCCGCGGAGCAGGTGCTGCTCGCTCCGGTGCACGAGTACACGCGCACCCTGCTCGACGCGGTGCCTGCGGTCCCCTCGTCGACGAACGGTGGCGGGGTCTCGACCGGCTCGACCCGCGGTGGTGGCTCGACCGGCGGTGGTGGCTCGACCGGCGGTGGGGAGGTCGTGCTCGACCTGCGGGGCGTCAGCCTGGACTACCGCGTCCAGGGCCGCCACGTGCGCGCCGTGGAGGGCCTCGACCTGACCGTCCACGCGGGCGAGATGCTGGGCCTGGTCGGCGAGTCCGGCTCGGGCAAGTCGACGGCGGGCCGTGCCTGCCTCGGCCTGCTGACCCCGGCCGAGGGCGAGGTGCTGCTGCTCGGCGCCGACGTCGGCCGGGCGCGCGGCCGGGCACGGCGGCGGCTCCTTGCCGACGTCGGCGTCGTGTTCCAGGATCCTGGGGCGTCGCTCGACCCGCGCAAGCTCGTGGGGGAGTCGATCGCCGAGCCGCTGGCCATCCACGGCCGCGACGGGCGGCGCCTGTCCGGACCGGAGCAGCGGGCACGGGTCCGCGAGCTGCTGGACGCGGTGCGTCTGCCCGCCGGTGCGGAGCGGCGCTACCCGCACGAGTTCTCCGGCGGGCAGCGGCAGCGCATCGGGCTGGCGCGCGCCCTGGCGCTGCGGCCCCGCCTGCTGGTCGCCGACGAGCCCACCAGCGCCCTGGACGTCTCGGTGCAGGCCGAGGTGCTGCAGGTGCTCAAGGACCTGCACGCCGAGCTCGGGTTCGGCTGCCTGTTCATCAGTCACGACCTCGGCGTGGTGCACGAGCTGACCGACCGGGTGGCGGTGCTGCGGGCAGGCCGCCTCGTCGAGAGCGGCACCACGGCGAACGTGTTCGCCGCGCCGCGGGAGCGTTACACGGCGGAGCTGCTGGCGTCGGTGCCGACACCCGACCCGGTGGCGCAGCGCGCACGGCGCGAGGCCCGGCAGCGGCTTCTCGCCGGAGCTGCTCCCGGGGCCGGCGCATGAACGACGATCCCACCGCGGGCGTCGACATCGGCGGCACCAAGACCCGCGCCGCCGTCGTCACGTCGCGTGGTGAGGTGCTCGCCTCGGCGACCGCGCCCACGCCGTCGGGCGGTGAGGCGATGCTCGACGTCGCGGCGGCTCTCGTCGCGCGTGTGACCCGGTCGGCGGGTGTCCGGGCGACGGCGGTCGGCGTCGGTGCGGCGGGCGTGGTCGATCCCGGCACGGGGGAGGTGCTCGCCGCGAGCGACTCGTTCACGGGCTGGGTGGGGACGCGCCTCTGCGACGGGCTCGCGTCCCGGACGGGCCTGCCGGTCACCGCGGCCAACGACGTCGACGCGTTCCTCGTGGGCGAGGCGACGTGGGGCGCGGTGCGGGGCGTACGGTCCGCGGCGGGCATCGCGCTCGGTACGGGCGTGGGCGGCGCCCTCTGGCTGGACGGCGCGCTGTACCGCGGCGCGGGTGCGGCGGGGGAGATCGGGCACATGCCCGGCTTCGGCGACGCGCGCTGCACGTGCGGCCAGCGTGGGCACCTGGAGACCCTGGCGTCGGGGCGGTCCGTGGCCCGCCGGTACGCGGAGCTGGGTGGCTCCGGCGCCGACGACGAGGAGGGCGGCGTGGGCGCCGCCGACATCGAGGTTCGCGCTCGTGCGGGGGATCCGACGGCGGTGCGGGTGTTCGCCGACGCGGGGCACGCGGTCGGCTCGGCGGTTCTTGTACTGGCGGCGCTGCTCGACCTCGGGCACGTGGTGGTGGGTGGCGGTCTGGCCCGGGCCTGGCCCTTGCTGGAACCCGCCCTCCTGGCCCGGCTGCGCGACGAGCCGCCCGTCTCAGGGCATCCGGTCGAGGTGCGCCCGGCGGACCTGGGTGGCGACGCGACGGTGGTGGGCGCGGCGGCCCTGGCCCGGAGCGCCGGCTAGACCCGGTCAGGTCGCCCGTGGTGGACCGGCTGTCCACCACGGGCGACCCGCGGTCAGGGCACCGTCCAGCGCTGGACGGTGCTCCCGTCGCAGTTGGCGATCTCGGTACGCGTGCCGTCGGTCTGCACGCGGCCGACCGGCTGCAGGCACCGTCCGGACTGCGGGTTGCGCAGCGCCTGCGTGCCGCTCGTGTGGCTCCACTGCTGGGCACCGGTGCCGTTGCACTCCCAGAGCTGCACGGCGGTGCCCGCCGCAGTGCCGCCGCCCGAGACGTCGAGGCACTTGCCGAGCGCGCGGACGCTGCCGTCGGAGCCGACCGTCCACCGCTGGGCGGTGTTGCCGTTGCAGTTCGCGAGCTGGATGGGCGTGCCGTTCGCGGTCGCGGCCCCCGCCACGTCGAGGCAGATGCCGTTGCTCGCCCGGACCGTGCCGGTGCTGCCGCCACCGCCACCGCCCTGGGAGTCGTAGACCCGCACGTAGTCGACGACCATCTGCTGCGGGAACTGCGTGCTGCCGTCCGGATAGCCGGGCCAGTTGCCGCCCACGGCGACGTTCAGGATGAAGAAGAACGGCTGGTTGTAGACCCAGGGGTTGCCGCGGGTGTCGGCCGAGGTGAACGTCTGGTAGGCGTTGCCGTCCACCAGCCAGGTGATCGAGTTGGGGCTCCAGTCGATCGCGAAGGTGTGGAAGTCGTCGGCGAACGACCAGTTCTGCGGGTGCTGGTACGACCCGGTGATCGGGTTGCCGCCGAAGTAGCCCGATCCGTGCAGGGTGCCGTGCACCCGGTTGGGCTCACGGCCGATGTTCTCCATGATGTCGATCTCGCCCGCGTCCGGCCACTGCGTGCCCGGGAACTGTCCGCCGAGCATCCAGAACGCGGGCCAGATGCCCTGGCCGCGCGGGATCTTGATGCGCGCCTCGAGGCGGCCGTACTGCGGCTGCACCTTGCCCTTGGTGGTGAGACGGGCCGACGTGTAGCCGCCGCCCTCCTGGCGCGCCGTGATGACCAGGTTGCCGTTGCCGTCCAGGGCGGAGTTGTTCCGGGAGTTCGTGTACGTCTGCAGCTCGTTGTTGCCCCAGCCGCCCCCGCCGGTCTCCAGGTTCCAGTTGGCGCTGCTGGGCGCGCTGCCCGCCGCGCCGTCGAACTCGTCGGACCAGGTGAGGGCGGCGGCCGCTGCTCGCGACGGTCCGTCGTCGGGCGCCTTGGGCGCGGCCGCGGAGGCCGCGAGCGACGCCGACAGAATGAGGGACAAGGTGGCTGTCGCCACCAGGGCCGTGCGGGTGGTGCGGTACCTCGTGCGACGCATCGAACGCTCCTTCGCGTACGGGTCCTCCCGTCGCACGGACAGCGCGACAGGCACAGCTGGGCAGGCGCAGTACTCGCGAGAAGGATGCGGCGCCGTTCTGCCGAGCACAACGGGCTGTTCGACACATACGGGTTTTCCCCGACGACATCCACGGCGCGTCGCGCCCGGGCGGGTGAAAAGGGACCCGTACACGACGACGGCGCCCGGCCGCTGGGGAGCGGTCGGGCGCCGTCGGTGGGCCGCTGAGTGATCAGGCGGCGGTGGTGACCTCGATGCGCTGAGGCGTGGTGCCGGCGAAGGCGCCGGGCACGGTGACCGTCAGCACGCCCGCGTCGTACGACGCGCGGACGGCGTCGCCGTCCACCGTCCTCGGCAGCGTGACGGTGCGGCGGAAGGAGCCGAAGCGGACCTCCGAGATGCGGCGGCCCTCGGACTCCTCCGAGCGCTGGTCCTTGCGCTCGCCGCGCACGACGAGCTTGCGGCCCTCGACCTCGACGGTGATGTCGTCGGCCGGGTCGACACCCGGCAGGTCGAGGCGGGCGACGAGGTCCTCGCCCTCACGGTAGACGTCGGCCGCGGGCACGAGGCCCTCGGCGGCGGCCGGCTGGCTCCACGGGTCGCGCAGCCAGGTGTGGACGAACGGGGAACGGGTCAGAACGGTGGTCATGGTGTGCTCCTCCGGATGGGATCGATGACAGGCTCAACATGAGTCGACCCGACTCAATTTCCGGGTTCGCCGACGGCGGACGGCGCCGGGATCAGGACGGTGACGCGGGATCGGTGCCGCGGGGTGATGATGGAGGGGTTCGCAACGACGCGAGGAGCTCCCCATGAAGGCAGCAGTGGGCGACCGGATCGTGACGGCCTCGGGTGTGGTCGGCGGCGCGGTGCGGGACGGCATCGTGACCGAGTGCCCGCACGGCGACGGCTCGCCGCCGTACCGGGTGCGCTGGTCCGACACGGGCGAGGAGACGCTCGTCTACCCGGGCGCCGACACGATCGTCGACCAGGGGACTCAGGACAAGGCGCCCGGCGGGCCGGACCAGGTGCGGCAGGGGCGCGCGCTCACCTGGGACGTGCGGATCACCGTGGTCGAGTCCGGCGGCAGCACGACGGCGGAGGCCACCGTGATGAACGGACCGCCCGACGCCCTGCGCGGTGTGGGGCACGCCAGGTGGTCGCCCGGCGATCCCTCGGTGCCCCTCATCGGCGACGAGATCGCCGCGGGCCGGGCGCTGCGCCGGCTTGCCGACCGCCTCCTGGCCGTGGCCGAGGCCGACGTCTCGGCGGCCGTGGGCCACAGAGCACACCTGCACCGGTAGCCCCGCGCTATGCCAGGATCCCCGAGGCGTCCAGTGCTGCCCGCACCTCGGCGTCCAGCCACGGCTCGATGCCCTCCCACGTGGTACGCCACGAGACGCCAGAGACGACGGTGCCGTCGGGGAAGCGCTCGATGTAGTCGGCCTGCAGCACGCCGAAGTTGTCGCACCAGAACGCGTTCGCGGGGATGCCGTCCAGGAGCTGGTCGATCCGCATCGCCGACGTCGAGACGCCGTCCGGCAGGATCAGCGGCTGGGTGTCGGTGCGGACCAGCAGGGCGTGCTGCGTACGCGTCGGGTCGGCGTCGTCGAACTGCGTGTACTCGACCCACGCGCCGACCGTCGCGAGCTCCAGCACCAGGAGGTACCGCGCGAACGACGGCACGCCGTTCCCGACCCCGGGCGGCAGGTCGGCGCGCTCGAACGCGACGTCGACACCGCCGGGCTCGCGCTGGAGGGAGTAGCGCACCCAGCGGCGCACGTCGCCGTCGAACTCGACACGCTGCCGGGCCCGGAGCACGACGTCCGGGGTGGGGCGCATGGCGAGCACCGAGTCCAGCAGTCGCAGACCGTCGGCGGTCTGCGACTCCCGGCGCACCAGAGCGCCGTCCGGGGTGGTCCCGTTGTTGCTCAGCGCGTGAATGTGCATGGTCGATTCTTGCGTCTGCACCGCCTGCCCGCCAGGGTGCGGAGCCGGGATAGGTTGCTCGCATGGGTGATCGTGTGGACGTGGAACAGCACCGGAGCGACGTGGCGGAGCTGCTCGCAGGACTGGCCGACCGGCCCGTCGAGGAGGTACCCGTCCACCGGGACGTGCTCGGGCGGGTGCTGGCGGGCGACGTCGTCGCCCCCGGGCCCCTGCCGCGCTTCCGCAACTCCCAGATGGACGGCTTCGCGGTGCGCGCCGCAGACGTCGCCCCGGCTGCGCCCGGCGCGCCGGTCAGCCTGCCCGTCGTGGGCGACGTCGCCGCCGCGCCGGGGGAACCCGCTCCGCTGGAGCCGGGTACCGCCGTCCGGATCATGACCGGGGCACCCGTGCCGTCCGGCGCCGACGTCGTCGTCCCCGTCGAGGACACCGACCACGGAACGTTCAACGGCGCCCCGGCCGACCCGGCCCCGGTCGTCCGGGTCGAGCGCGGCCGCGCGCCCGGGGAGTTCGTCCGCGAGGCGGGGTCCGACGTCGCGGAGGGCGACGTCGTGCTGCGCGCCGGCACCGTGCTCGCGCCGCACCACGTGGCGGCGGCCGCCGCGTGCGGCGTCGCCCGCCTGACGGTCCTCGCGCCGGTCACCGTCGCGGTCGTCTCCACGGGCAGCGAGCTGGTCGCGGCCGATGCCGAGCCGGGTCCGGGGCAGATCTGGGATGCCAACGGCCCGGCCCTCGCCGCCGCCGTCGCGGCGGCCGGCGCCCGGGTCGGCGTGCGCCTCACCGTCCCGGACGATCCCGAGATCGTGCGCATGGCCCTGGAGCGTGCGGCGACGATGTGTGACCTCGTGCTGACGACCGGCGGGGTCAGCCAGGGCGCCTACGAGGTGGTCAAGGACGCGCTGCCCGAGGTGACCTTCCGCTCGGTCGCCATGCAGCCCGGCGGCCCGCAAGGGCTCGGCCGGGTCGGCGGCCGGCCGGTGCTGGCGTTCCCCGGCAACCCGGTGAGCGCGCAGGTCTCGTTCGTGGTGTTCCTGCGCGACCTCCTGCGGCGCGCGGGCGGCCTGCCGCCGGTCGAGCGGGTCACGGCGGTGCTCGACGACGCCGTCACCTCGCCGGCCGGGCGGCGGCAGCTGCTGCGCGGGCGCCGGGTCACCGACGGCCCCGTGTCGCGCGTCGCCGCGGTCGGCGGGCCGGGCTCGCACCTCGTGGCGTCGATGGCGGCGGCGGACGTGCTGATCGACGTCCCCGCCGCGGCGACTACGCTCGAACCGGGGGCCGAGGTGACCACGTGGCCGCTGTGACGCCCCACCGGACAGGGACGAGGAAGTGCTGATGGACCAGGTGGTGCGCGTGACCCAGGACGTGCTCGACGACGCCGTCGCGCGTGCCGTGGAGGCCGCGGTGGCCGCTCCCGAGTGCGGTGCGGTGGTCACGTTCCGCGGGGTGGTGCGCGACGAGGACGGCGGCCGCGACGTGACGAGCCTCGACTACGAGGCGCACCCCGACGCGACCGAGGTTCTGCAGAAGGTGTGCCAGGCCGTGGCCACGGAGACGGGCCTCCGGGTCGCGGCGACGCACCGGTACGGGCACCTCGGGATCGGGGACGTCGCGCTCGTGGCGTCCGCGTCGGCCGGCCACCGCAAGGAGGCCTTCGAGGCGTGCTCCCTGCTGGTGGAGCGCATCAAGGCCGAGGTGCCGATCTGGAAGAAGCAGCAGTTCACCGACGGCGAGTCGGAGTGGGTGGGCCTCTAGCAGGCCACCTCGCTCAGCCGCCGATCGCACCCATGCTGCGCTCGGTGGCGGCGAAGGCGTCGGCCGCCAGCTCGACGGCGTCGCTGCCGTGCGCGCGAGGCTTGGCCCACATGGCGGCGCGCCACGCGTCGCCCACCTCGGCGTCCGAGGCACCCGCGCGGAGCAGTGACTTGAGGTCCGTCTCCTCGTTGCCGAACAGGCAGGACCGGACCGTGCCCTCGGCGGTGAGCCGGGTGCGGTCGCAGGCCCCGCAGAAGGACCGGGTCACCGAGGCGATGATGCCGACGGTGGCCGGGCCCTCGTCGACCAGCCATTCCTCGGCCGGTGCGGACGGGTCCTCGCGACCCGCCGGGGTCAGCGTGAACCGGGTCCGCAGCACGCCCAGCAGGTCGCCGGCGCTCACCACGTCGTCGCGGGTCCACTGCCCGTCGGCGTCGAGCGGCATCTCCTCGATGAAGCGCAGGTTGCACCCGTGCTCGACAGCCCAGGCCAGCAGGTCCGCGGCGCCCGTGAGCGTCTCGGGCAGCAGCACGGCGTTGATCTTGACCGGCGCGAGGCCCGCGGCCAGCGCGGCGCGGATGCCCTTCAGTACGTCGTCCAGGCGGTCCCGCCGCGTCAGGGTGGCGAAGGCCTCGCGGTCCACCGTGTCCAGCGAGACGTTGACACGGTTCAGACCCGCCGCGACCAGGGCGTCCACGCGCTTGTCCAGACCGAGGGCGTTCGAGGTCATGGCGATGCGGACGTGCTCGCCGGGTGCCCCGTCGTCCGCCGCGGTGCGTGCCGCGCCGATGATCTGCTCCAGGTCGCGCCGCATGAGCGGCTCGCCCCCGGTGAAGCGGATGTCGCGGATACCCAGGTCGCGTACGCCGATGTGGACGAGCCGGCCGATCTCGTCGGGCGTCATCAGCTCGTCGCGCGGCACGAGCGGCAGCCCCTCGGCCGGCATGCAGTACGTGCAGCGCAGCGAGCAGGCGGTGGTGATGGAGACGCGCAGGTCGCGCGCCACGCGCCCGTACCGGTCGACGAGCAGCGGTGTCTCGGGGCGGGGCCTGCCGGCAGGCGTGGCGGCGCGGCGCGGCACTCCGCGCACCGACGGGATCCCGAGAGTGACAGCCATATCCCGAGAGTAGACCAGCGGAAAACCGGCCCGGGTGCGATATCCAGGAGGTTCCTCAGGACGTAAGGAGGCCGCGGCGTACCGCCGGGGTGGGGCTGCCTACCATGTGGCCCATGACTGACAACCTGATCGCCGTCATCGGGCCCGGCGCCATCGGCGGCCTGGTCGCCGCCATGCTCCAGCAGGCGGGGCACGACGTGGTCGTGGTCGCCCGGGAGCGGACCGCCCGGCAGGTCAGCGAGCACGGCCTCGACGTGGAGACGGACGATTTCGGCACCTGGCACGCCCCGCTCGCGGCCGCGACGGAGGTCCCGCGCGGCGCGCGCGTGGCCGTGGCGGTCAAGGCGGAGGGCATCGAGGACGCCGCGACCCTGCTCGCGGGGAGCGAGCCCGTCGAGGTGCTGTCGCTGCTCAACGGCCTGGACCACGTGAGCGTGCTGCGTGCGGCGCTCCCCGGCGTGCGCGTCGTGGGGGCGACCATCGCCGGCGAGACGCTGCGCACGGGCGCCGGCGGTTCCGGTCCGGCCCTCGTCCGCCACCGCGGCACGCTGCTGCGCACCGTGGTGCCCGACGCCGCCGCCGAGCTCGGGCTGGTCGCCGCGCTGCGGGACACGCCCATCGAGGTGGTCACCGGCGGCACCGAGGCGGAGGTGCTGTGGAAGAAGCTGCGCTTCCTGGCGCCGCTGGCGCTGCTGACCTCGACGTTCGCGTCCGGGATCGGGGACGCCCTGGCCCGCGACCCGGAGCTGACCGCCGGGCTGCTGGCTGAGATCGCCGCGGCTGCCACCGCCGAGGGCGTGCCGACCACGGGCGACGACCTGCGCGGCATCCTGAGCGGGTTCCCGACGCTCATGCGGTCCTCGCTACAGGCCGACATCGAGGCCGGCCAGGAGGGCGAGCTCGACGCGATCGGCGGGGCGGTGCGCCGTCGGGCCGCGGCTCACGGCATCGCCACGCCCGTCCTGGACGACGTGATCGGCAGGATCGCCGAGCGGGTGGCCCGCGCCTGACGGGTCAGGCGTAGCTTGCCTTGACCACCAGGACGGGGGCGGGGGAGTCGAGCAGGACCTGCTGCGTCGTCGACCCCACGAGGAACTTGCCGACCGTGGAGTGCTTGCGCGATCCGATGACCACCAGGTCGGCCGCGACGGCCTCGGCGCGGTCGACGATCGCCTCGGCGACCTCGGCCTGCTCGGAGCGGAACGCGATCGGGGCCACGGTGACCGCGCCAGGAACGGTGTCGAGCAGGTGAGCGAGCGCGGCGGGCACCTGGGTGCCCTGCTGCGGCGTGAGCACGAGCACGGCCAGCTCCTGCCGGCGTCGCGCCGCCTCGTTCACAGCCGCGCGCATCGCGGCCTCACCCTGGGGTGACTCGTTGTACGCCACGAGGACGGTCATCGGTCCTTGCACCTCCGGACAGTTTCGCCGGGTGTCACCCCTGCTGGTGAAACTCTCTCACATGTCCGGTCCACTGGCAGGCGTCCGGTGCCAGGCGGGACACCCGGGGCGCGAGCCCACTTCTGTTCCCTCCGCGGGCGCCGAACTTGTAGGGTCCGACTGCTTGCAGCATCCCGGGCGATCGTCCGGGGAGAACGGGAAACAAGGAGCACGCGATGGGCCTGCTGGACAAGATCAAGGGCGAGCTGGTCGACATCGTCGAATGGCTCGACGACACGCGGGACACCATCGTGTGGCGGTTCCCCCGCTACGAGAACGAGATCAAGATGGGTGCCCGGCTCGTGGTGCGCGAGTCGCAGACCGCCGTGTTCGTCAACGAGGGCGTCATCGCCGACGTGTTCGAGCCCGGCACGTACACGCTCGAGACCCAGAACCTGCCGGTGCTCTCCACCCTGAAGGGTTGGAAGTACGGCTTCCACTCGCCGTTCAAGGCCGAGGTGTACTTCGTCAGCACCCGCCAGTTCACCGACCTCAAGTGGGGCACCAAGAACCCCGTGCTGATGCGGGACCCGGAGCTGGGCATGGTGCGGGTGCGCGCCTTCGGCGCCTTCGCCGCCCGCGCCGTGGACCCGACCAAGCTGCTGCGCGAGCTCGTCGGCACCGACCCGCAGTTCCGCACCGACGAGGTGCACGAGTACCTGCGGCAGAACGTGGTGAGCCACCTGTCGAGCGCGCTCGCCTCGGCGGGCATCCCCGTGATCGACCTCGCCGCGCACCACGACCAGCTCGGTGGCCAGCTCGCGGCCAAGCTCACCGAGGAGCTCGCGGACCTCGGCATCGCCGTGCCGAAGTTCGTCATCGAGAACATCTCCCTGCCGCCCGAGGTCGAGGAGGCGCTCGACAAGCGCACCTCCATGGGCATCGTCTCGTCGGGCACGGTCGGCAGCATGGCCGCGTTCCAGCAGTTCCAGGCAGGCCAGGCCATGGAGGCCGCGGCCGACGGCGGTGGCAGCGCCGGCGCGGTGATCGGCATGGGGCTCGGGCAGTCCGTGGGCAACGCGATCGTGCCGCCCACGCCCACGCCCGCGCCGGCGCCGGTGACGGACGCCCCGGCGTCCGCAGGTCCGCCGCCGCTGCCGGGCTGGTTCCTGGGCAACGGCGGGGCGCAGACCGGCCCGTTCGACGACACCGCGCTGGCCGCCCAGGCGGCCGCCGGGACGCTGACGGCCGGCACCCTCGTGTGGCGCGCGGGCATGACGGCCTGGGAGCCGGCGTCGTCGGTGCCCGACGTCGCGAAGCACCTCGGCGCGACGCCGCCCCCGCTGCCGCAGGCCTGAGGATGGCCGAGGTCACCGAGGGCGGTACGACCGCCCACCACGCCTACCCGTGCGAGCAGTGCGGTGCCATCGTCCGGTTCGCGGCCGGCACCGGGACGCTGACCTGCCCGTACTGCGGTCACGCGCAAGAGGTGGTCGCCGTCGAGCGGCAGGTGCGCGAGCACGACTTCGCCGCGCTCGCGGCGAGGGAGCGCGCCGAGGCCCCGGCCACGCACGAGTACCGCTGCGACACGTGCGGCGCCCTGACCACGAGCGACCACCTGTCGCAGAACTGCGGGTTCTGCGGCTCGCCGATGGTCGCCGAGGTCGAGGCGCTGGGACTGGTCGAACCGGAGGCGGTGCTCCCGTTCGACGTCGACCGGGCGTCCATGCAGAACGCGCTGCAGACCTGGGTGCGTTCGCGATGGTTCGCGCCGTCGGCCCTCAAAAAGGTGGTCTCCGCCGAACAGGCGCACGGCGTCTACCTGCCGCACTGGACGTTCGACGCGCAGACCCGGTCCGACTACACGGGGCAGCGCGGCGAGCACTACTGGGTCACCGAGACCTACACCACGACCGACTCCGAGGGCCGCAGCCGGACGGAGACGCGGCAGGTGCGGAAGACGCGCTGGTACCCCGCGGCGGGCACGGTGGGCCGGGCGTTCGACGACGTGCTCGTGGCGGGGACGCGGCGGGTCATGCCCGAGCACCTGGCCAAGCTGAGCCCGTGGCCGCTCGAGGAGGTGACGCCGTACCAGCCCGACTACCTCGCCGGGTACGAGACGCTGCGCTACGACGTGGAGCCCGAGGACGGGCTGGACGCCGCCAAGCGCGAGATGGCGCCCGTCATCGAGGACGACTGCGAGCGGGACATCGGGGGCGACGTGCAGCGCGTGCACCATGTCGACACCAGCTACTCCGAGGTGACGTACAAGCTCCTGCTGCTGCCGGTGTGGATCGCCACGTACCTGTACGGCGGCAAGCCGTTCCAGGTGCTGGTGAACGCGCGCACCGGCGAGGTGGTGGGTCAGCGTCCGTGGTCGGTGTGGAAGATCGTCTTCGCGGTGCTCGCCGCGCTGGTCGTCGTGGGCGCGATCGTGTGGGCGGTGCTGGCGTCGGAGGACGGCGGCTCGGCCGCGATCGTGTACGAAGGTCTCCGTGCGCCGATCGGTCTGCCCCCGGTGGGTGCGGTCACCTGAGCGAGATCCGGAACCGCACGTCCGGCCCGTCCGTTGGTCCCACCAGTAGACGACGACCGCGAGGAGATCACCACGATGCTGTGCCCCATCGATCAGACGACGCTCGTCATGTCCGAGCGCAAGGGGATCGAGATCGACTACTGCCCCACGTGCCGAGGCGTGTGGCTCGACCGCGGTGAGCTCGACAAGATGATCGACCGCTCGGTCGAGTCCGAGATCGCTGCCGAGAACCGGCCGCCGTCGCCCGGCGCACCGGCTACCCCCGCCGCTCCGCCTGTGCCGAACCCCGTGCAGGCGGGCCCGGCCTACGGATCGCCGCAGCCGGCGTACGACCCGCGGTACGACGACCGCCGGTACGACGACGACCGCCGCTACGACCGTGACCGGCGCTACGACGGTGACCGCCGCTACGACGGTGACCGCCGCTACGACCCGCGGTACAAGAAGAAGCGCAAGGAGTCGTTCCTTGAGGACCTCTTCGACTTCTGACCGAGAAACTGGCGCCGGACCGAGGGCTGGTCGCTCCGCACCTGCCCGTGGTGTGACCACGCTGCGGTAGAAGGGTCCATGGCGTCGAGGACCTGCCGGACTTCTGTCCGCCTGCCCTGAGGTCCAATGGGTGTGGGTCTAGGTGAGGTCGGGATGGGTGCGTCCTTGGTGTCGTGTCCGACGGCGTTGTTGTCGGCCGGGTGGGTGGTACGCGATCGCTGTGCTGCGGGGCGTTGTGTGGCAGCCGATGGAGTACCGGCTGCGCGGGGGCCGGCCCGGTGTGGGAGCCGGCGTCGTGGGCACGACAGCGGCAGGCGTGGCCCCGGTGGACGCCGCTGTAACCCTTGCGTCTGCCTGATTCGCCGCTTCTGTGCGGACGGGCTCGGGTGGCCGTGGTGCGACCGAGACGTAGGTGTGCCCGGTCGGGGTGAGCGTCTCGACCGCATGCCTACCGTCGACCTGCGTGGCCTTCTGCCGCCAGCCCGGTGCCTGCTTGGCGTGGTTGCACCGCGCGCACAAGCCCTGCCCGTTGCCCAGGCTCGTCTCACCACCCTCGGCATGCGGGGTGACGTGGTCCAGGTGACGCACCGGTGCGTCACACCACACCGTGGCGCAGATGCCCTGCTCCCGGGCACGCAACAACGCCGACAAACCCTTCGGGTGGAACCGGGACGTCGAGGACGTCGCCAGCAACCGGCCACGCGGGTCGACATAGATTGCCCGCAACCATGCCGCGTCCGCGTCCAGCCCGTTCGCGACCAGATGGCGCGCTACGGGGCCCGGGACCACACCGACGCCAGCGGCCATACCCTCCAGCACCACGCCCGGTCGATCGCTACGGTGCCGGTCGGGGTCGGACTGGGTGGGTTGGTCGCCTGTGAGCAGGGTCTGGTCGGAGACCAGCAGATTGATCGTCACCGGCACGGCGTCCGCCGCGCCCGGATCACGACCGGTGACCCGCTCGACCAGGGTGTCGGCCATGATCTGACCCGTACCCCGCCCGTCCCCACCCGCCTTGAGGCCCTCAGCATGGGCCTTCAGCTGCGCATACGCCTGTACCCCCTGCGCCATCGGGACCAACGCCGTCAGATAAACCATCAGGTCCGGCGCCGGACGCACTGACACGCCCCGCTCCGCCACCGCTCGCGCAGTGCGCTTCACACATGCGTGCACGTCCAACCCGGCCGCGAGCTTCTTGACCCACGCCACCAGCCTGCGCGTACCCAACCCGGCCAGCGCGACCAGACCCGCCGGGCCGCAGACCTGCTCATCGATCACTGCCCGGTGCTCCACCGACAGGTGCGACGTCTCCTTGACCAGCAACGTCGCCCGCCACGACGAGAGCACCCCCGTACGCAACGCATCGAACGTGTACGGCATCTGCGTCACCCACACCCGCGCCGCGGCCAGGAACGCCGACCCGGCGTGCGCACTGGTCTGCAGCGCGGCACCGACCTGGTTCGGCACACCGCGACCCTGCCGCACGGCCCCGACGTTCTGCCGCGCCTCGTCAGCCCTGGTGGCCACGTCCAACGCGACCGCGAGACGGGCCTGCGTCGCCGTGACCGTGTTCTTTAACGCCTCCAGCTCACCCAGCAGATCCACCCACTGCGCCTGCACCGACCCACCAGCACCAGCCGGGGCAACGACCACAGCATCGGCAGGAATGCCAGAAGTGCCAGAAGTGGTGCCAGCAGCGATGTCGGTGGCATCTGGCAGCATCAACCCCGCCACCTGCTCACGCAGCACGCGGACATCCCCGGCACGCACCACACCTGACGCCGGCCCACCCGAGGGCAGCGCGGCACCGAGCGGCTCGTCGCCTGTTCCAGATGCTCCACCGGTGAATGTCATACGATCAACATATCGCACACCCGTTCGATCCGCGCGCAGAAGCTCTCGTGATCTGCCGACAGCGGAACGTCGATCGACGACCCGTCGGTCGAGCCCACCCCTGAGATCACCGCGCAGCCGGCCCCGAGAACAGCACCCCGAGCCGACGCGCCACACCAGGGTCCGCCCAGGACCCGCCCGGGCGTCAGAGCCCTGTCAGGACCGCCGTACCGGGCGTCAGCGTTCCGTCAAGACAAGGTTCACCGGTCGCCGTCGGGCATAGACCTGAGGCATGAGCGATCTGGTCTTCATCCTGCTGACCGTGGTGTTCTTCGCCGCGGTAGCCCTGGTGGCGCGCCGCGCCGCCGGAACCGAGTCCTCCACCGACCCTGAGGGGAGGCGGAGGTGAACCCCTTCGACGTCGTGGGCCTGGTGCTCACCCTTACCGGGCTCGGGTATCTCTTCGTGGCGCTGATCCGCGCCGATCGGACGCGGTGATCGCATGAGCACCGCGGTTCTCCTCGCCGTCGCCCAGGTCCTCGTCCTGGTGGCCCTTCTCGCCGCCGTCCACGCGCCGCTCGGCGCGTACATGGCGCACGTCTACTCCAGCCCGAAGCACCTGCGGGCCGAGCACCTCTGGTACCGGCTGGTCCGCGTGGACCCCGACGCCGAGCAGCGCTGGACCACCTACCTGATGTCCCTGCTCGGCTTCTCACTCGTCTCCGTCCTGCTCCTGTACGGGTTACTGCGTCTGCAGGCACACCTGCCCTGGAGCCTCGGCCTCACCGGGTTCGACCCGGCAGGCGCCTGGAGCACCGCGGTCAGCTTCACCACCAACACCAACTGGCAGTGGTACTCGGGCGAGGCGGCGGCAGGCCACCTCGTCCAGATGGCCGGGCTGGCCGTGCAGAACTTCGTGTCGGCGGCCGTCGGCATGGCGGTCGCGATCGCCCTGGTGCGCGGCTTCGCCCGCTCGGGGACGGACACCCGCATCGGCAACTTCTGGTGCGACCTGACCCGTAGCGTGACGCGGATCCTGCTGCCCCTGTCCCTGGTGGCCGCGATCCTCCTCATGGCGGGCGGCGTGATCCAGAACCTGGACCCGCACACCGCGTTGACCACGGTCGAGGGCGCGACCCAGCAGTCGCTGGGCGGCCCGGTCGCGTCGCAGGAGGCGATCAAGGTACTGGGCACCAACGGTGGCGGCTTCTTCAACGCGAACTCCGGCCACCCGCTGGAGAACCCGACGCCGTTCACCAACCTGGCCGAGATCTTCCTGCTCCTGGTCATCCCGTTCACGCTGCCCCGCACGTTCGGCATCCTGGTCGGCGACAAGCGGCAGGGCTGGGCCGTCCTCGGCGTCATGGGCGGCCTGTTCCTGGCCTCGCTCGTGCTGACCACCTGGGCCGAGCTGGCCGGGCCGGGCGCCGCGCCCCAGGCCGCGGGCGCGGCGATGGAGGGCAAGGAGACCCGGTTCGGGCTCGCGGGCAGCGCGTTGTTCGCGGTGGCGACCACGGCGACGTCGACCGGCGCGGTGAACGCGTCGCACGACTCGTTCACCGCGCCCGGCGGCGGCCTCGTGCTCTTCAACATGCTGCTGGGCGAGGTCGCGCCGGGCGGCGTCGGCGCGGGTCTCTACGGGATGCTCGTCCTGGCCGTGGTCGCGGTGTTCATCGCGGGCCTCATGGTGGGCCGCACGCCCGAGTACCTGGGCAAGAAGATCGGCCGCCAGGAGATGACGCTGGTCGCGTTCTACGTGCTGACCGTGCCCGCGCTGGTCCTGGTGGGCACGGCGGTCGCCGTCGTCGTCGAGCCGGGTCTCGCGGGGATCCAGGAGTCCGGTCCGCACGGCCTGTCGGAGGTGCTGTACGCGTACGCCTCGGCGGCCAACAACAACGGCTCCGCGTTCGGCGGGCTCACCAGCGGCACCCCGTTCTACGAGGTGACTCAGGGCATCGTGATGCTCGCGGGCCGCTTCGTCCCGATCGCGCTGGTGCTGGCCCTCGCGGGTCGCCTGGCCGGCCAGACGGCAGTACCTGCGACGGCGGGCACCCTGCCCACGCACCGCCCGCTGTTCGCGGGCCTGCTCGCGACGGTGGCGATCATCGTCGTGGGGCTCACCTTCATCCCTGTTCTTTCCCTCGGTCCCGTTGTGGAGTCGCTGACATGACCATCGACACGCGGAACGTCCCGGACGCTCCTACCCACGAACCCGTGCCCGACGGCGGCACGCGGCAGCGCTTCAGGCGGCACGTGCCGCGCGCCCTGACCTGGGCGCAGCTGCGGTCCGCGGTCCCGGGCGCCCTGCGCAAGCTGGACCCGCGCGTCCTGTACACCTCGCCCGTCATGTTCGTGGTCGAGGTGGGCGCGCTCGTCACGACCGTCCTCGCGATCATCGAGCCGGGCGTGTTCGCCTGGTGGATCGCGGTGTGGCTGTGGGCCACCGTGCTGTTCGCGACGCTGGCCGAGTCCGTGGCGGAGTCGCGCGGCACGGCGCAGGCCTCGACCCTGCGCGCCACCCAGCGGCAGACGGTGGCCCGCAGGGTCAGCGCCTCGCAGGACACGCCGGCCTCCGGCACCGGACTGGACCTCCTGGCGATCGACGAGGTGCCGTCCTCGACGCTCCGGGTGGGCGACGTCGTCGTGGTCGCCGCGGGCGAGACCGTCCCGGGCGACGGCGACGTGATCGAGGGCGTCGCGTCCGTGGACGAGTCGGCGATCACCGGCGAGTCCGCGCCCGTCATCCGTGAGTCCGGCGGTGATCGCAGCGCCGTCACCGGCGGCACCGTGGTGCTGTCGGACCAGATCGTCGTGCGCATCACGGCGCCCGCCGGGTCCACGTTCGTGGACCGGATGATCGCCCTGGTCGAGGGCAGCGAGCGCCAGAAGACGCCGAACGAGATCGCGCTGAACATCCTGCTGACGTCGCTGACCATCGTCTTCCTGCTGGCGGTGGCCACGCTGCAGCCGTTCGCCGTCTACTCGGGCTCGCGGCAGTCGCTGCTGGTCCTGGTGGCGCTGCTGGTCTGCCTGATCCCGACGACGATCGGCGCGCTGCTGAGCGCGATCGGCATCGCGGGCATGGACCGGCTGGTACAGCGCAACGTGCTGGCGATGTCGGGCCGCGCCGTGGAGGCGGCCGGCGACGTCGACGTGCTGCTGCTCGACAAGACGGGCACGATCACCTACGGCAACCGCCGTGCCACCCAGGTGCTGCCGGTGGGCCGCGTGACGCCGCAGGAGCTCGCCATCGCGGCGCGGCTGGCGTCGCTGGCGGACGATACCCCGGAGGGGCGCAGCATCGTCGAGCTGGTGGACGGGAGATACGGCATCGGGGAGGAGCTGCCGCTGGACGCCGAGCTGGTGCCGTTCACCGCCCAGACCCGCATGTCGGGCGTCGACGTCCCCACCGACTTGTCAGAAGCACAGGTCACTCGGGTGACCTCGGGGTCTGACACGACGGTGGTTCGAATCCGGAAGGGGGCCGGGAGCGCCGTGCAGCGCTGGGTGCACAGCACGGGTGCACGGATCTCCGGCAGGGACCTCCAGGACCTGGAGGGGCACATCGACGCGGTCTCGACGGAGGGCGGTACGCCGCTGGTGGTCGCGGAGCAGGTGGGCGAGGCACCCGCGCGGGTGCTGGGCGTCGTCCGGCTCAAGGACGTGGTCAAGGAGGGCATGCGCGAACGGTTCGACGAGCTGCGCGCCATGGGTATCCGCTCGGTGATGGTCACCGGCGACAACGCCGTGACCGCGCGGGCCATCGCCGCGGAGGCGGGGGTGGACGACGTCCTGGCGGAGGCCACCCCGGAGGACAAGCTGGCGCTCATCAAGCGCGAGCAGGAGGGCGGAAAGCTGGTCGCGATGGCCGGCGACGGCACGAACGACGCCCCGGCACTGGCCCGGTCCGACGTCGGCGTGGCGATGAACACCGGCACGTCCGCCGCCAAGGAGGCGGGCAACATGGTGGACCTCGACTCCGACCCCACCAAGCTCATCGAGATCGTGGAGATCGGCAAGCAGCTGCTCATCACGCGCGGCGCGCTGACCACGTTCTCGGTGGCGAACGACGTCGCGAAGTACTTCGCGATCCTGCCGGCCATGTTCATGACGGTGTTCCCGCAGCTCGAGGTGCTGAACGTCATGCGCCTGGCGAGCCCGGGCTCGGCGATCCTGTCGGCCGTCATCTTCAACGCGCTGATCATCCTGGCCCTGATCCCGCTCTCGCTGCGCGGCGTGCGGTACCGGCCGGCCTCTGCGTCGTCGCTGCTGCAGCGCAACCTGCTGGTCTACGGCCTGGGCGGCCTGGTCGCGCCGTTCATCGGCATCAAGCTCATCGACCTCGTCGTCTCGCTGATCCCGGGCCTGTAGCCCGCGCGCATCGGATCCTGAAAGGAAATCACAATGGCAAGCACCACGGTGGCGAGCGATCTCGCGACGCTGACCCGGCACTCGCTGGCGGGGCTGCGCATGCTGCTCGTCCTCACCCTCCTGCTGGGCCTGGCCTACCCTCTCGCGATGACTGCGGTGGGACAGGTGGCCTTCCCCTGGCAGGCGAACGGCTCGCTCGTCCGCTCGGACGGCTCGCACACGACCGACCGGTCGGAGGCGGTGGGCTCGGCGCTGGTCGCGCAGGGCTTCACCGGCGCCGAGTACTTCCACCCGCGGCCTTCGGCGGCGGGCGACGGGTACGACACGCTGGCGTCGGCGGGCTCCAACCTCGGCCCGCTCAGTCCCGATCTGGTGGCGACGATCGAGGAGCGCAAGGCCGCCGTCGCCGAGCTGGAGGGCGTGGACCCGGCTGACGTCCCGGCGGACGCCGTGACGGCGTCCGGCTCGGGCCTGGACCCGCAGATCAGTCCCGAGTACGCCGCGATCCAGGTCGCCCGGGTCGCGCGCGAGCGCGGCCTGCCGGTGGCCGACGTCGAGGCCGCGGTCGAGGCGCACACGACCGGGCGTGACCTGGGCGTGCTGGGCGAGCCGCGGGTCAACGTGCTGGAGCTCGACCTGGCGCTCGATGAAGCACACTGAACCCATGACCACCGGACGCCGGGGCCGCCTGACGGTGTATCTGGGGGCGGCCCCGGGCGTGGGCAAGACCTACGCCATGCTCGACGAGGCGCACCGCCGCCGCGCGCGCGGTACCGACGTCGTGATCGGGCTCGTGGAGACCCACGGTCGAGCGGCGACGATCGACCGGATCGGTGACCTCGAGCTGCTCCCGCGGCGGCTCGCCGAGCACCGGGGGACCATGCTCACCGAGCTCGACGTGGCCGCGGTGCTGGAGCGTGCACCCGAGGTGGCGCTCGTCGACGAGCTCGCGCACACGAACGCGCCCGGTTCCCAGCACGCCAAGCGCTGGCAGGACGTGCACGACCTGCTGGCCGCCGGCATCGACGTGGTCACCACGGTGAACGTGCAGCACCTCGAGTCGCTGACGGACGACGTCGAGGCGATCACAGGGGTCCGCCAGCGGGAGACCGTGCCCGACCAGGTGGTACGCGACGCCGACCAGATCCAGCTCGTGGACCTCTCGCCGGAGCAGCTGCGCCGCCGGCTCGCGCACGGCAACGTGTACCGCGCCGAGCAGATCGATGCGTCCATGTCGTCGTTCTTCCGGGTCGGCAACCTGACGGCGCTGCGCGAGCTCGCCCTGCTGTGGCTCGCCGACCGGGTCGACGACGCGCTGACCAGGTACCGGGCCGACCACTCGATCGTCGGCACCTGGCCCGCCCGCGAGCGCATCGTCGTGGCCGTCACCGGGGGCCCCGAGACGGAGACGTTGTTGCGCAGGGCCGCACGCATCGCCCAGCGAGCGGCGGGCAGCGAGCTCCTCGCGGTGCACGTGCTGCCCACGGACGGGCTGCCGTCGACCCCGTCGGCCACCATCGCGGCCCACCGCGTGCTGGCCGAGTCGCTCGGTGGTGTGTTCCACACGGTGGTGGGGGAGGACGTGCCGTCCGCCGTCGTGGACTTCGCCCGCGGCGTCAACGCGACCATGATCGTGGTGGGTGTGTCGCGCCACCCCGTGTGGCGGCAGGCGCTGCTCGGCTCGTCGAGCGCGGAGATCGCGCGGCTGTCGGGCACCATCGACGTGCACCTGGTGACGCACGAGCGGGCGCGCGTCGGTCTGGGGGTCGGGTCGCGGTACTCGTCGCTGTCCCGGGGGCGCAGGACTGCTGGCTGGGGTTCCGCGCTGCTGCTGCCGGCGACCCTGACCGCGGTGCTGGTGGTGGTAGGCCGGGACGACGTGGCGCTGGCGACCGACGCGATGCTGCTCCTTGCGGGCGTGGTGGGAGTGGCTCTGATCGGTGGGCTGTGGCCGGCCGTCGTCGCCGCGGTGCTGTCCAACGTGTGCCTCAACTGGTTCTTCGCGGCACCGGTGGGCCGGTTCACGATCGCCGAGGGAGAGAACGTGCTGGCGTTGGCCCTGTTCGTGGTGGTCGCCGTGTCCGTGGCCTCCGTGGTGGACCTGGCCGCGCGGCGCACCACGCAGGCATACCGTGCGCGTGCCGAGGCATCGACCCTTGCCGCGCTGTCGCGTTCGGTGCTCTCGGGGCAGGACACGGCGCATGCGATCGTGCAGCGTCTGGCCCAGACGTTCGCCATGGACCACGTGCGCCTCGAGGAGCGGTCGGGCGAGCGTTCGCCCTGGTCCGCCGTGGCGCACGAGGGGGCGCCCGGTGCGGAAGCGCACGGCACGGTCACGGAGGTGCTGGTCGACGACCGGCACCGGCTGGTCCTCGTGGGCAGGCCGCTCCCGGCGAGCGACCGCGAGGTGGTCGAGGCGTTCGGCGCGCAGGCGGGCATGGTGCTGGAGCGCGGGCGGTTGCGTGAGCAGGCGGCACAGGCCGAGGCCCTGGAGCGGACCGAGAGTATCCGTACCGCGCTGCTCGCCGCTGTCTCGCACGACCTGCGCACCCCGCTCGCGGTGATCCGTACGGCCGTGGATGGCCTCGCCTCGCCGGACGTCGAGCTCGACCGGGAGGACCGGGACACGCTCACGGCCACCATCGCGGACTCGACACAGCGGCTCGAACGCCTGATCGGCAACCTCCTGGACCTGTCCCGGCTGCAGACCGGTGCCGTGCGCCCGGCCCTGCGAGCCGCGTCGCTCGAGGAGGTGGTGCCGATCGCGGTCGAGCCGTGGCTGGCGGACCTTGCGCTGGACGTGCCAGAGGACCTCCCGCTCGTGCACACGGACCCGGGCCTGTTCGAACGAGTCGTGGCGAACGTGGTCTCCAACGCGGTACGGCACTCGCCAGCCGGCGTCAAGGTCCTGTTCACGGCGTCGGCGACCCGCGAGGCGGTGCAGCTGCGTGTGGCCGACGCCGGCCCTGGCGTGCCCGACGACCGCAAGGCCACCATGTTCGAGCCGTTCCAGCGGCTCGACGACGCTCACGCCGGCGGTCTGGGCCTCGGGCTGGCCGTCGCGTCGGGTCTCGCGGCCGCAGTCGGCGCGCGGGTCGCGGCCGAGGACACGCCCGGCGGTGGCCTGACCATGGTGCTCACGGTCCCGCGGGCGACGGCGGCAGGCGACGGGACGCAGCCGTGACGGGCAACCGGGTGCTCGTGGTGGACGACGACGCCGCACTTGCTCGCGCGCTGACCATCAACCTGCGGGCCCACGGCTGGGACGTGACCGCGGCCCCGACGGGTGCGGCGGCGCTGGACGCCGTGGCGTCCGCTCGGCCGGACGTCGTGCTGCTCGACCTCGGCCTGCCCGACATGCCGGGGCTGGACGTCATCGAGGGTATCCGGGGCTGGACCCGTGTGCCGATCGTGGTGCTGTCCGCGCGGCAGCTCGGCGACGACAAGGTGGACGCCCTGGACGCGGGCGCCGACGACTACGTGACCAAGCCCTTCGCGATGAACGAGCTGCTCGCGCGGCTGCGCGCGGCCGTCCGCCGGGCGGAGCCCGCCCACGCGGAGGAACCGGAGGTCGTCGCGGGCGAGCTGCGGATCGACCTGGCGCGGCGCCAGGTGTACCGCGCCGGGGCCGAGGTGCGCCTGAGCCCTACCGAGTGGGCCCTGCTCGAGGTGCTCGTCCGCAACCGGGGCCGGCTCGTGGACCGCAAGCTGCTGCTGCACGAGGTCTGGGGCCCTGCCTACTCCACGGAGACGAACTACCTGCGCGTCTACACGGCGCAGCTGCGCCGCAAGCTCGAGCTGGACCCGTCCCAGCCGCGGCACATCCTCACCCACCCTGGCGCGGGGTACCGGTTCGAGGTGTGATCCGGGGTTCAGGACCTCATTGTCACGGGAAAAGAGTGAGGCCCTTTCCCGGATATCCGGGAAAGGGCCTCACCAGGAGCCCTTGGCCATCAGCCCCACCGTTCAAGAACGGCTGATGGAAAGGGGTTTTGCGCCGGCCGTGCTGGCAACGTCCGGCAGATCGTGGGGGGTGGTCGTCAGACCCCGGGGACGGGAACGGGAAGGGGAACGGGCAGCCCGCCGCCCAGCAGGCCGAGAATGGTGGCGAGGACACCGTCGACGGCGCCGAGCACCGTGTCGAGCAGGCCCGGCGTCGGGAGGGGCACCGGCAGGTCCGGGACCGGCAGGTCGGGCACGGGAACGTCCGGCACCGGGACGTCCGGCACGGGGTTGTCCACCGGTACGTCGGGGACGTCCGCCACGGGGCCGTCGGCCGGGACCTCGGCGACCGCGTCGTCCGGGACCGCCGCCACCACGTCCTCGGCGGGGGCCGCGACGTCCGGGGTGTCGACGGGCGCGTCCGCGACCGGGGCCTCGACCGCCACGTCAGAGGCCGCTTCAGCGGCCTCGGTCGGCACGTCGGCTGCCTCCGGCACGGCGACGTCCGCGGTGGCGGACGTGTCCTCGGCAGCGGCGTCGGGTGCCGTGTCGGTCGCGGTGACGGCCGCCGCGGGCGTGTCACCCTCGGCCGTCACCAGTGCGCTCGCACCTGTGGTGGCTGCGCAGACCAGGCCGGCCGAGACGGCGACGGTCGCGACAGCGCGTCTGAATGTACGGAATCCTCGGATCATTTGCGTTCCCCTCGAATAGCTCCGTCGAAACAGTGGTGGAGCACACACGTGTGTTCACCACGATGAAGAGTCAGGCGCTCTTTTCACCCTGTCAATCGGAAAGCATCAAACGTGTGAGGAATGAAACAAGACATTCCAGGATCGAATCCTGCGGCAGAGCGAGAGGAATACCCGTAACCCAGACATCACAGTGGTGATACAGGACGCTCGTCCAGGTCGAACGGCAGCCCTCCGGCGCACCGTATTGCACTCGTCAGGCGCCCGGGCCGCTTGGCATGATCGCGCCATGACTCGCGTGCGTCCGACCTGGCCCGACCTGCCCACGTATCTGCAGGACGCCATCGAGGCGCGTCTGGGTGGCCCGGTCACCGGATGGACCTCGCACGACGGCGGCTACTCGCCCGGCTGGGCACTCACGCTGGAGTCGGCGGGCGGCGGCGTGTTCGTCAAGGTCGCCTCGACGGAGCACGAGGTCTCCGCGAGCCTGCACCGCCGGGAGGCGGTCCGTTCCGCCGCGCTGCCCGACGGCGCCCCCGCACCTGCCTTCCGCTGGACCATGGAGCTGCCCGATCCGGGCGGGGAGGACGCCGCCTGGGTGGTCGTCGCCTCCGACGTCGTCCACGGGCGGGTACCGCGTACCGAACCGTGGGACGTCGAGGACCTCGACCGCCTGCAGCACCTGGCCCGGCGTATCGCCGAGCACGAGCTACCGCACGACGGCGTGTTCCCCGCGGTCGCCGACGACCATCGCCCCGAGCCGGCCCTCCTGGCCGACGAGCGCCCGGCGGGCCTGGCGACCTACGACCCCTGGCTGGCGGTGCACCTCGACCGGATCGCCGAGATCGCTTCGCCGCAACGGCAGGCCGAGGCGGCCGCCGGCCCGCACCTGGTGCACGGCGACCTACGCGCCGACAACGCCCTGGTGGTCCGGCGGGCGGACGGCGCGGAGGAGGCCCTGGCCGTGGACTGGCCGTACGCCGCGCGCGGTGCCGTGTTCCTGGACCAGATCGACATGCTCCCCGCCGTGCACGCCACGGGCGGGCCCACCCCGCAGGAGGTCCTGGCGCGCACACCGCTCCCGGCCGGGACGGACCCCGAGGCGGTCACCGTGTGCGTGGCGGCCCTGACCTCGTACTTCACCTACGCCTCGCTGCTCGACCCGCCGCCCGGCATCCCGCACGTGCGCGCGTTCCAGCGGATCCAGGCCGAGGCCTGCATCCCGTGGCTGCGCGACCTGCTGCGCGACGGGTCCTAGACCTGCGCCGCCGCGAGCTGCTCACGCACCTGCCGCTTGGCGCGCGTGAGCATGCCCGCCATGCCGTTCAGGCGCAGCAGGCTGACCACCTTGGTGAGGCCGAGCTGGAGCGGGTAGTCCTCGGGCACGTCCAGCACCTGCTGTGCCGTCAGCCCCGTGAGGCCCTGCGCCAGGATCGAGGCGAAACCACGCGTCGTGGGCGCCTCCTCCGGTGCGCTCGCGTGGAAGGTGACCAGGCCGGCGTCGTCCACCTCGGCGAACGCGTAGACGGGGGACTGGCACTCCTGGACCCGCTCGAGCCGCTCGGGCGCGTCCTGGTACCTGGCCGGCAGCGGCGGGAGCTCGCGCGAGACCTCCAGCAGCAGCTGGAGCCGGTCCCGCTCGGGCGTCTCCAGGAAGGCGTCCCGCAGCTCGGCGAGGGCCTCGGGCAGGTCGGCGTCGTTGGTGCTCATACGTTCATCCTTTCACCGTCGCGGCGGCTCGGGCGAGCAGGCGGACGGCGTCGTACGGTGAGGGGCATGGCCGAGAAGAAGCGGTCGGACGACCGCGAACGCTGGTCCCAGGACGTCACCGAGGGCAGTGACGCCCTGGACCTCGACGAGGGTGTCTTCACGTGGGACGACCCTGCGCGGATCGCCCGGTCCCTGAAGAAGTCGGCAGAGGCGAGCGACCGGCGCAAGAGCTCCCCGTACCGGTCGGCGATGTCGATGCTGACCTTCTACGTCAACCGCGCCGGCAAGGATCTCGACGCGGACCAGCGTGACGTGCTGGAACGCGCCAAGGACGAGCTCCGCAAGGTGTTCGGCCGGGACTGAGGCGGGCTCAGACCGTGCCCGGCTCGCTGCCCGTTGCGACCGGCACGCGCACGGCGTTGCCCCACTCGGTCCAGGAACCGTCGTAGTTGCGCACGTTCGTGTAGCCGAGCAGGTAGGTCAGGGCGAACCACGTGTGGCTGGACCGCTCGCCGATGCGGCAGTAGGTGACGACGGCGTCGTCCGGGCTCATGCCGAGACCCGCCGTGTAGATGGCCTCGAGCTCCTCACGGGACTTGTACGTACCGTCCTCGGCGACCGCCGTGGCCCACGGGACGTTGCGCGCGGTGGGGATGTGGCCGCCGCGCAGCACGCCCTCCTCCGGGTAGTCCGGGATGGCGATGCGCTCGCCCGTGTACTCCTGCGGGGATCGGATGTCCACGAGCGGGCCGTTGCCGAGGTGGCTCAGCACGTCCTCGCGGAAGGCGCGGATCGCGCTGTCGTCACGCTCGACCACCGGGTAGTCCACGGGGGCCGGAGCCGGGGCATCGGTGGTGAGCTCGCGGCCCTCGGCCGTCCACAGGCCGCGGCCGCCGTCGAGCAGCCGCACGTCGGTGTGCCCGAACAGCGTGAAGACCCACGCCGTGTAGGCGGCCCACCAGTTGTTCTTGTCGCCGTACAGCACGATGGTGGTGTCGCGGCTGATGCCCTTGCTGCCCATGAGGGCGGCGAACGCCGCGCCGTCCAGGTAGTCGCGCATCCGCGGGTGCTGCAGCTCGGTGTGCCAGTCGACCTTGACCGCGCCGGGGATGTGGCCGGTCTCGTAGAGCAGCACGTCCTCGTCGGACTCCACGACGACGACGCCCGGGTCCTTGAGGTGCTCGGCCAGCCACGCGGTGCTCACCAGGCGTTCCGGGTGGGCGTACCGCGCGATCTTGTCCGACGTGTCGATGGGCGTGGACATGGGTCCTCCTCTGGTGCACGAGCTCTGACGTGAAGGGGAACACACGCCGGCGCCGAAACGATCCCGGCTCAGGACAGCCGCCGCTCCAGCACGCCGAGGTGCGCCCAGGCCCGCGCGGCCTGCGGCCCGCCCGGCGGCGCGAGCCGGGCCAGCCGGGTCCACGCCGTGTGGTCGTCCGCGCCCTCGCCCCGGGCGGTCCACTGTTCGACGGCGGCCGCGTCGTCGCAGGTGTGGACCGCCTCGCGGACCTCTGCCTCGAGCTCCTCACGCAGCCGTTCGACACCGGGTGCGACCGAACGGCGCAGCAGCGGCTCCGGGTAGGCCGAGAGCGCGCCGCGCACGTCGCCGTGGAGCAGCCGGGTGCGCACGGTGTCGACGTCGGACCGCAGGGGCCGGGCGAGTCGGTAGGGACGGGAGCCCGCGAGGAGGGGGCCGCCGAGCACGCCGTCGGCCACGCGGCGCAGCCGGGAGATCTCCGCACGCACGGCGACCAGGGACAGGTCACCCGGGTGCAGCAGCACCGCGAGCTCCTCCGCGCTCAGGCCGCGGCGATGCTCGGCGAGCAGGAACAGGATCTCGGCGTGCCGCAGCGAGAGCCGACGCCCGCGCAGCGTGGGCGGGCCGAGCAGCTGCAGGTCGGGCGACTGGTCGGTCGCTCCGGGCGCGTGCGCCCAGATGGCGGCGCGGGTGGCCAGCTCCCGCTCGACCATGGCGACCGTGGCCCGCACCAGGGCGAGAGCGACGTGCGACCCCGCGGCGCTGCCGCCCGTGAGGTCGAGGACGCCGACGATCCCGCCGGCCGGGTCGTGCACCGGCGCCGCGGTGCAGCTCAGCCGCTGGGCGGGGCGCATGAAGTGCTCGGCGCCGAGCACCTGTACGGGGCGGCGCGTGGCGAGGGCGGTGCCGGGCGCGTTGGTGCCCACGGACTCCTCGCGCCACACCGCGCCCTCGACGAAGCCGACGCCGTCGACAGCGGAGCGCACCGGCCCACGGCCCTCGACCCACAGCAGGCGGCCGCCGTCGTCCGACACCGCGACCACCAGGTCATCGCCGGTCGCGCCGCCCACGAGGTCCCGCACCAGGGGCATCGCGACGGCGAGGGGGTGGTTGCGGCGGTAGTCCTCAAGATCGCCCGACGCCGCGACCGCCACGTCACCCGGACGGTCCGGGTTCACACCGCTCCGGAGGCTCCTGCGCCACGAGGCCGCGACGACAGGGTCGATACCGGCAGGCTCCTGCGAGCCAGCGGAACCGACAAAGCTCTCGTATGCCGCGCGCACCCACTGCGCGTCCCGGTGTGGCAGCTGCGCCATGTTGCCCCTGACCTCGTTCGGACGCCGTCGTCGAACACCGCCAGTCTAGGCGTCGGGCCCCGTCGTCGACAGGGAGGCTCTCCCGCTCCGTGGGGTGATCCACACGAGGCGCATGCTTTTCCACAGATCACAGGTGTATTACGGTCTCGCCGCGCGCTACTCAAGAAGTAGTCCTAACGTCATTCTCGTCAGTAGTTAAAAGGGCCCCGAGCCCGACAACTTGTTTTCATGGGATCTCTCTCTGGGGGAAGAGTTGAACACCATCGCTGTTGCGAAGGCGGAACCTGCGATATCGGAGAGCAACGACCACCCGGGCGACAGTCCGGCCCAGCTACCGCCGCTCGACCTGCCCGCGCCACCGCCGCTCGCCACCGCCGTCGAGATCGACGTGGTGGGGGCCCGTGGCCGCCGGCGCTGGACGTTCGGTGCGGCGATCGTCACCGGTGTCGCCGTGGCGGTGTCCCTGTGGGCCGCGTCGGCCCGTGCGGACGAGACCAACCACCTGCTCGCGCTGAGCACCCAGATCAACACCCAGGCCGTCAGCACGTCGGCCCGTTCGCACGACCTGGCTGCCGTGATGACCATGGCCGAGCGGGTCTACGAGCACTCGGAAGGCCAGGTCGCGGACCCGGCCACCCGCGACGTGCTCGCCGAGGCGCTGGCCGACGCCCGGGCCGCCGTGGCGCAGCGCGTGACCGACACGCCGCCGGCATCGGTCACGCAGGCTCGTACCCTGCTCGACCAGGCGACCCACATCGAGACCTCGCTCGACTGGGCCGCCGAGGACCTCCGTGTCGCCGTCGACATGGTCCAGCAGTCGCAGGGCGCCCAGCGGGCGCTGGACTCCCGTGACCCGCTGGGCAACCGTACGGTGCTCACCTCGAACGACGGGTCCTGACGAATTTCCGTCACCCCCGGGTGGCGGACCAAAATTCCGTCACCCACCCTCCGTCGAAACCCATTTGCATACATTATCCGATCCGGCTGCGGTGCATTCTTCCCGTCGATCAGACCAATACATCGAGTGAGTCGCTCGAAATGCGGGCCGGCAGATATCAGGACGTCCTGCGGTAGGCCTCGACCAGGTCGAGGAACTCCGCACGCAGCCCGTACGGGTCCGTGCCCAGCGCGCTCGACGCCCGCTCCCGTACCGCGTCGAGACCGGCCTCGGCCCGGTACTCGGAGTCGGTGGCGATCAGCCCGAGCTCGGCGACGGCCGACGCGAAGCGGAAGTCCGACGTGGGCACCGGCGTGAACGCGTCCGCGTCGACGGGGAACTCCACCTCGGTGCTGCCCGCGGTCCGCGCGCCCGGCTCCTTGTACCGCACACGCACGGTCATGAAGTCGTCGCTCGTGCCGACCTTCCGGTCGGAGTACTTCAGGTTCCCATCGTCGGTGTCGTCGGTGTCGCCCGCGGGCACCAGCTCGTAGAAGGCCGTCACGGAGTGCCCGGCGCCCACGTCGCCGGCGTCCTTGGTGTCGTCCACGAAGTCCGAGTCCTCCAGCCGCCGGTTGTCGTAGCCGATCAGCCGGTAGGAGCCGACGGTCGCCGGGTTGAGCTCCACCTGCAGCTTCAGGTCCTGGGCCACCACGAACATCGTCGAGCCGAACTCGTCCACCAGCACCTTGCGAGCCTCGGCCAGGGTGTCGATGTAGGCGTAGCTGCCGTTCCCGTGGTCGGCGATGGCCTCCATCGTGCTGTCCTTCAGGTTGCCCATGCCGAAGCCGAGCACGGACACGTAGACGCCGGACTCGCGCTCGGACTCGACCAGCTCGGTCAGCTCCTCGGGAGTGGACGGGCCCACGTTGAAGTCGCCGTCCGTCGCCAGGATCACCCGGTTGTTGCCGCCCTCCACGAAGTTCTGCTCGGCCAGCTCGTACGCCGTCCGCAGACCGTCCGCGCCACCGGTCGACCCGCCCGCACGCAGGGACCGGAGGTGGTCCACCAGCACACCGTGCGCGGAACCCGGCACCGAGTCCGCGACCACCCGGTTGTCGCCCGCGTAGGTCACGATCGACACCCGGTCGTTCTCGTCGAGCTGTTCCACCAGCAGCGCGAACGACTCCGCGAGCAGGGGCAGCTTGTTCGGCTCGTCCATCGATCCGGACACGTCCAGCAGGAAGACGACGTTGCTGCCCTCCGTCGCCGGGAGCGCCTCCGTGGCCTGCACCCCGACCATCGCCAGCTGGTGCTCCGGGTTCCACGGGGCCGTCGCCACCTCCGTCGTCACCGAGAAGGGGTGCACAGCGCGCGCGGACGGTGCGGGGTAGTCGTAGTCGAAGTAGTTGACCAGCTCCTCGATGCGGACACCCTCGGGCGCCACGCCCTGGTTCACCTGGCGGCGCAGGTTCGAGTACGACGCCGTGTCCACGTCGGCCGAGAACGTGGACAGCGGGCTCGTCGCGACGTCCTGAAACGGCGTCTCGGGGGAGTCGTCGTACTCCTCCCAGCCGGCCGGTGCGGGCCCGGTCGGCCCCGGGTCGGGGAACGGCGGGGCGAAGACGTCGTCGCCCAGCGCCTCGGCTGCTGGAGCGGACAGACCCGACGCGTCGGTCAGGGTCTCGCCCTGGCTGGTGCAGCCTGCGAGCACCACCATCACGCTCAGCGCAGTGGCGAGGGACGAGGCAGGGCGGACGGGGCGAGGTGCGGGGGTCATGTCGAGGCCTCTCGTCGGGGTGGGCTCGCAGGGCGGGCCGTGCCTGCCCTCTGTTGTCCTTCTGTGGAGCCGCCGTCCGGCCTTGCCGTCGAGAGGTCACGGTCCGGTTGCAACCTCGATGCAACGCACCGCTGCCTAACCTCGCCCTGCCCGGGCGCGCCGCCGCACCCGGGTGCGGTTCCGCCGTCGGGCAGCCGACGGCGGGCGCGACACCTTGCGAGGAGGCAGACGATGACTGTGTACGCAGCCCCGGGTACCGAAGGTGCCCTTGCCACGTTCCGGCCCCGGTACGACCACTGGATCGGGGGCGAGTACGTGCCGCCCGCCAACGGCCAGTACTTCGAGAATCCCAGCCCGGTGAACGGGCGCACCTTCACGGAGGTCGCGCGCGGGGACGCCGACGACATCGACGCGGCGCTCGACGCGGCGCACGGTGCCGCACCCGCGTGGGGGCGCACGTCGGTCACCGAGCGCGCGATCATCCTGAACAAGATCGCCGACCGCATGGAGGAGCACCTCGAGGAGCTGGCCGTCGCGGAGACGTGGGAGAACGGCAAGCCGGTCCGCGAGACCCTGAACGCGGACATGCCCCTGGCGATCGACCACTTCCGCTACTTCGCGGGTGCCATCCGCGCGCAGGAGGGGTCGATCAGTGAGATCGACGGCGACACGATCGCCTACCACTTCCACGAGCCGCTGGGTGTGGTGGGGCAGATCATCCCCTGGAACTTCCCGATCCTCATGGCGGTGTGGAAGCTGGCGCCGGCGCTCGCGGCGGGCAACGCCGTGGTGCTCAAGCCGGCCGAGCAGACACCGACGTCGATCCTGTACCTGATGGAGCTCATCGCGGACCTGCTGCCGCCGGGCGTGGTCAACGTGGTCAACGGGTTCGGCGCGGAGGCGGGCAAGCCCCTGGCGAGCTCGCCCCGGATCCGCAAGATCGCGTTCACGGGTGAGACCACGACGGGCCGCCTGATCATGCAGTATGCGTCGCAGAACATCATCCCGGTGACGCTGGAGCTCGGGGGCAAGTCACCGAACCTGTTCTTCAGCGACGTCGCGGCAGCGCACGACGAGTTCTACGACAAGGCGCTGGAGGGCTTCACGATGTTCGCCCTCAACCAGGGCGAGGTGTGCACGTGCCCGTCGCGCGCGCTCATCCAGAGCGACATCTACCGCGACTTCCTGGCCGACGCCGTGGCGCGCACCGAGGCCGTCAAGCAGGGCAACCCGCTGGACACGGACACCATGATCGGGGCGCAGGCCAGCAACGACCAGCTGGAGAAGATCCTCAGCTACTTCGACATCGGCAAGGCCGAGGGGGCGAAGGTGCTCACGGGTGGGCACCGGGCCGAGCTGGAGGGTGACCTCGCGGGTGGCTACTACGTGACACCCACGATCTTCGAGGGCAAGAACGAGATGCGGATCTTCCAGGAGGAGATCTTCGGGCCCGTCGTGGCGGTGACGGAGTTCGCCGACTTCGACGACGCCATCAAGATCGCCAACGACACGCTGTACGGGCTGGGTGCGGGTGTGTGGACGCGCTCGGGTGCGGACGCCTACCGGGCAGGTCGCGCGATCGAGGCGGGCCGGGTGTGGACCAACAACTACCACGCCTACCCGGCCGCGGCGGCGTTCGGCGGCTACAAGGGGTCGGGCGTAGGCCGGGAGAACCACAAGATGATGCTCGACCACTACCAGCAGACCAAGAACCTGCTGGTCAGCTACGCGCCGGGCAAGCAGGGCTTCTTCTAGTGGGCGCGCCGCCCGCACGGGTCGCGCTGACCGACGACGCGGCGGAGCTGCTCGTGCGGCTGCGGGCCAAGCACGGTGAGCTCATGTTCCACCAGTCGGGCGGGTGCTGCGACGGGTCGTCCCCCATGTGCTACCCCGACGGCGACTTCATCACCGGCGACGCCGACATCCATCTCGGAGACCTCTCCGTGGTGGCCGGCGAGGACCCGTTCACGGTCCCCGTCTGGATGAGCCGCAACCAGTTCGAGTACTGGAGGCACACTCACCTCACGATCGACGTGGTGCCCGGCCGCGGTGCCGGGTTCAGCGTCGAGGCGCCCGAGGGTGTGCGGTTCCTCATCCGTTCCCGGCTGTTCACCGACGAGGAGTGGGAGCTGCTCCGCTGACATGAGATCCGGGGAGCGGACGGACACCGTCCGCGGTCGCGAGGAAGAACCCGGCGAGCCGGAGTCCGTGCTCGGCGGCCACGGCGTGGAGCGCAGCGCGCCACGCGTGGTCGCCGAGCGACGGCTCCGCGGGGCCGGGCCGCTCCAGCATCAGCAGCACCGAGGCGTCCGGCTCGCCGAGCAGGATCTCGGACCAGGCCCGGCCCAGGTTGCTCACCATCAACGGCTCGGGCTCCTCGGGGACGTGGTCGACCGGCACGATGACGGGCAGCGGGCGGCGCTCACCGTCGAGCAGTACGAGCCACAGGGTGCGGCGGCGTGGCGTCACGCCGTCGTGCAGGAACCGCGCGAAGGCGAGCAGGGCTGCATCATCTGCCAGTGGTTGATCAGGGATGATGTCGATTGATGGTGTCATGTCTTCAGTATCGCCCTGGTCGGCCAACGCGAGACGAGTTATCCACAAGGCACTTTTCCGGAGGGCTTGAAGTTGACGCGACGTCAACCTCTAGCGTGAAGAACATGCACTGGTCCATCCAAGAGATCGCGCGGCTGACCGGAGTGACCAGCCGAACGCTGCGCCACTACGACGCGGTCGGGCTGCTGCCCGCCGTCCGGTCGACGACGAGTGGCCCACGCCGCTACGACCGCACCGCATTGGTGCGCCTGCAGCGGATCCTGCTGCTGCGCGACCTCGGTCTCGGGCTCGGCGCCATCGCCGAGGTGCTCGACAGCGACCAGGACGAGGTACAGGCGCTGCGCCGTCACCTCGTCTCGCTGCGAGCGGAGCAGCAGCGGCTGGCGCGGCAGGTCGCGTCGGTCGAACGGACGGTTGCGGCTCTCGAGAAGGGCCCCGAAGCGAAGGAGGACATGATGGCGAAAGACATGCTCGACGGATTCGACCACACCCAGTACGAGCAGGAGGTGACCGAACGCTGGGGCCGTGACGCGTACACCAGGAGCAACGCGTGGTGGCGTGGTCTGGGTAAGCAGGGCCAGATGGATCTGGCGGAGCAGACGAAGGCGCTCGGTGAGGACTGGATCACCGCGGCCCAGGCGAGGCTGGACCCCGCCTCCGACGAGGCGCAGGCCATCGCCGCCCGGCACGCCGCCTGGCTCGCCTCCGTCCCCGGCGCGCCCGGACACGAACTGGGGCGCCCCGACCGGGGCTATCTGCTCGGTCTGGCCGACCTGTACGTGGCCGACGAGCGGTTCGCGGCCAACTACGGCGGTACCGAGGGGGCGATGTTCGTGCGGGACGCCCTGCGCGTCTACGCCGACCGGGCCTATCTGGAGGGCGAGGACTGAGCCCGGTACAGGTCGCGCAGCAGGCAGATCTCGCCGCCGTGCGCCATGGTCTCGCGGCTCAGGTGCGTCACCAGCGCGGCCATCGGGAACTCGGCGAACGCCTCGCCCTTGGGGCCGATCGGTCGCATCAGCGACTCGTCGTCCAGGGCCGCTATCCCGGCCCGCCACGCGTGGTAGCCCTCGTCCAGCATGGCGAGGCCGCCCTCGGCGGTGATGGGGGCGTCCGGCCAGTGCCGGGGGTCGAACATGTCGGCGTCAGGCGGCGCGTCGGTGGGGCCGAACAGGGCCCGGGCGCGCCGCCCGAGCACGTCGCGGCCCACGTGCACCGTGCGCCAGGCGATGGTGGTGACCGGCGGGACCTCCGGCTCGGGTTCCTCGGACTCGAGCCGGGGCTCACCGTCGGGGCCCGGACGCACGCTCCACGCCGGCGACGCGGGCTCCCAGAGATACTCGGTGTCGGTCAGGCCGGCCAGGCGCGGCCAGAAATGGACGTTCCAGTAGAAGTCGAGCTGGTCGAGCAGCAGGTCGCGCCACGTCGTCGCGGGCATCTTTGCGGGCATCGTCGCCTCCGTATCCGTCATGTTCGCAAGGTACGCCGGGTCACTGACACTCGGTTTCACAGGTAGCCTCTGCATATGCATGAAGACCCCGCACGGGCCCCCCAAAAACCACCAGTGACCTGCTGGTTTGCGGGGCTGACGACGCTCGATGTGATCCACCGCAGCGCCGTCCGCCCGGGTCCCAACCAGAAGATCACCGCCCTGCGACAGGATGTGTCGGCGGGTGGTCCCGCCGCCAACGCGGCGGTCACCGCCGCGCAGCTCGGTGCCCGTGCACTCCTGATCAGCGCCATGGGTTCGGGCCCCGTGGGGGCGGCCGCCCGGGGTGACCTGGAGCGGCACGGGGTGGAGATCCACGACGCCGCGGAGGGCTGCGAGATCCCGCTGGCCGTCTCGGCGGTGATGGTCGACGACAGGACGGGCGACCGGTCCGTCGTCTCGCCCGACGCGACGCTCGCCGGAGCCTTCGACGTCACGCCCGCCGCCCTCGACACCCTGCCCCGGCCCGACGTCGTCCTGCTGGACGGTCACCATCCCGACATCGCGCGGAGCGTGCTCGCCTACGCGCGGTCCCTGCAGCCCCGTCCCCTCGTCGTGCTCGACGCAGGCCGGTGGCGGCCCGTCTTCGCCGACCTGCTCGGGGAAGCCGACGTGACCGCCCGCTCCGCGGACTTCCGTGCGCCGGACGGCGCCGCGGGGTCCCGCGCCACCGTCGCCACGCACGGCGCCGCCCCCGTGACCTGGTGCGATCACGACGGCCGAAGTGGCACCACGGACGTTCCCACGGTCGACGTGCGGGACACCCTCGGGGCCGGTGATGCCTTCCACGGCGCCCTCGCGGTCGCGCTCGCGCGGGGTGCGGAGCTGGAGGCCGCGGTCGAGGAGGCCGTGCGCGTGGCCACCATCCGGGTGCAGTACGTCGGCCCGCGCGCCTGGCTGGAGAACTTGCGATGCGCCTGACCACGGGCGACCTCGTCGAGCGCGCCGCGGCGATCGCCGCCGAGGCCACGCGTGCCGGCCGGTCTCGCGTGCTCGGCATCACCGGACCGCCCGGTGCGGGCAAGTCCACGCTCGCGGCGGCCCTCGTCGACGGACTCGCTCCCGGAACCGCCGTGGTGGTGGGCATGGACGGGTTCCACCTCTCCAACGCGGTGCTCGAGGCCCACGGAGCCCGCGACCGCAAGGGCGCCGTCGACACGTTCGACGACGTCGGGTACGCCGCCCTGATCGACCGGGTCGCGGACCGGCGCCCCGGGGACCCTCCGGTCTACGCCCCCGAGTTCCGCCGCGAGATCGAGGAAGCAGTCGCGGCCGCCGTCGCCGTCGCCGACCAACCCCTGGTGGTCACGGAGGGCAACTACCTCCTGGCCCCGGGCGGTGCCTGGCCCGCCGCCCGCGCCCGGATGGCCGAGGTCTGGTACCTCGACCTGCCGGACGCCGAACGGCTACGCCGCCTCGTCGCCCGCCACCAGGCCTTCGGCAAGCCCTTGCCCGACGCCGAGGCGTGGGCCGGCGGCACCGACCAGCGCAACGCGGAGCTCATCGCGACCACCCGGGACGCGGCGGACCTCGTCGTCGAGTGGGTCTAGGTCGTCGAGCGGGTCCGGATCGAGCGGGTCCGGCGGCAGTGGCTCAGCCGATCTCCAGCACCGCCACGCGCCAGACCCCGCGCCGCGCCTCCAGTCGCACCGCTGCCGCCCGCACCCGGCCTTCGTCGTGCAGCACCACCGTCGCCTCGGCGGAGGTGGCGCCCAGGCGGACCAGGCGGACGCGCCGGACCGTGGCCGCGTGCGCCCTGGGGCGTGGGGCTCGGCTCCGCCGGGCCTCGCGCATCAGTCTGCCCCGTTCCAGGAGCTGGTCGTAGACCTGGGGCGTGACCCAGCGCGCGAGCTGCGCCGCGGGCCGTTCGCCCCGGAGCACCTCCACGGCGGCGCGGACCACGCGGCACACCTGCGCGGTGGGATCGGGCAGGGTCGGATCCGGCTCAGGAGACGGGCGGCCGGAGACGGCCTCGAGGGCGGCCGCCGCGTTCTGCAGCTCCGCGTACGGCGTCCCGCCGATCCGCATCCGCCGCAGGCGCCTGCCGATACCCGGCCCGGTGACCGGTCCGACCTGCGGTGTGATCGCTCGACGGGTCGTCGGTGCCGCACCGGCGGTGCTCAGCGGGGTCGCGGACGCCGCGGAGGGCCGGCTACGCGTCGGCGGGTTCGGGGTGCGGGTGGCGGGGGTGTCGTCGGACGGAGCGTCGGGCGGGGCGTCGAGCGCGGTCATGCGGGTCTCCTGAAGGTGGTGCGGGACGGTCGGGGGCGGTCGAGGCGGGGCGTCGGGCCCCTCAGGGCCGGCGCAGGACCATGCCGGGCAGGATCAGGTCGGGGTTCCCGGCCAGTGCGCGCTGGTTGGCGTGCTCCCATCGCGTGACGGCGGCGGCGATGTCGGCGGGGGACGGGTCGGTGGCGGACGAGGCGGTGGCGGACGCGGCGGCCGCCTGCTCGTGAGCGAGCTGCTCTGCGGCGAGCGCCCAGAGCGTGTCGCCGGGTTCGACCACCACCAGGGGCACCCGATCGGTGCCGTCGCGCAGGCTCCGGTTGACCAGGGAGGATCGCTTCGGCGCGCGGTCGGTCGGTTGCCAGCCCAGGTCGAGGACGACCGCAGGGCCGGTCGGTGCGTCGGGCGGCTCGGGTCCTCGCTCCGGCAGCGCGGACGCGGTCGGGGCTGCCAGGGCGAGCCCGACGCCTGCGCCGACGGCTGCCCGGGCGAGGCGGCGCACGACAGCTGGTGCGTTGCGGGCCACCGCCCGTTCGCCCGCCGCCCAGCGCAGCCCGCGCCGGTCGGCGAGCACCCAGATCAGGGCCACGAGGGCGTGCAGCGCGACGCGCCCCGCGACCACGGCGCCCACGCAGGCTGCCGTGAGCTCGACGATGTCCTCGACCGGGAAGAGGGCTGAGCCGAGCGTGGCGCCGACCTGCCAGGCACGCGCCACCAGAGCTCCGGCCGCCGCGACGAGCGCGAGTGCGAGGCCAAGCAGGCCGGCGAGTCCGCGTCGGGCGGTCTGATGCTGGTGCGCGGTTGGTGCGCGGTCGGGAGCGATCGACATGGTTCCCCCTGCAAGGCTCGGATGCCGAACGAACGAGATGAAGAGCACCGATTGATGGTGCTTGATGATGTCCGGTGGCTGATATTCAACCTCCGTACCTGCGGGGTGTCCACCGGACGGCAGGATGGCTGTGGATGACGCAAGGTGTTCTCATGTCATTCCCGTACCCGGCTGGACCCACCCGGTGGGAGGCGCTCTTCGGAGATCTCGAGGCGCAGGCTCACGCCCGGTCTGCGGCCGAGGCGGACGCGCTCGTGTCCGAGCTGACCCGTGCCGAGCACGCGACGATGACGCTCGCGGACCGGTTCCGTGCCGTTGTCGGGGCGGTGGTCGCGCTCGAGCTGCTCGACGGCTCCCCGCTGCGCGGGGTGGTGCGTGAGGCCGCGGACGAGTGGGCGTTGCTGCAGGGCGTGCGGCCGGGGCCGACGGGCCAGCACCTCGTGCCGCTGGCCGCGATCGCCGGTGCGCACGGGCTGGGGCGTCAGGCCGCGGCGGCGACATCCCGAAGGGACGCGGCAGGGCTGGGGCCGGTGCTCCGCGCGCTCCAGCGCGACCGGGCACGGGTCACCGTGCGCACGCTGGGCGGCACCGTGGGCGGCCGGGTCGCGCGGGTCGGCAGGGACCACCTGGACGTCGATGTGCAGGATGACCAGGGAACACGCCTGGTTCCGTTCTCCGCTCTGTTGGTGGTGAGCGAAGTCCCCTGAAACGGTCGAGAATGTCGGTTAATCGAGAACGGGACCGGTGTCACTCCTGTCGAGTGCGCCGGTCCCGCCGATGTGTCGTGGGGCCTTTCAGGCGTCCGTCGTCGCAGAGCCCTTGAGCCGCTCACGGCTCTTTGCATACATGCGCTCGATGTACGCCTCGAGCTCTGCGGCCTCGACGCGCCAGACCTTCTTGGGACCGACCTGGATGGCGGGAAGGTCCCCGGTCCGAACCAGGGCGTACCCCTGGGCCATCGAGATGTTCAGGGTCTCGACCACATCGGCCAGAGAGAGAAAGCGCTTTTCCATGGGTCCAGTGTGGCACGAGACACCGACATGAGGGGGTTTTCCACAAGAAGTGATTATCTGATGCCAGATCAGCCGGGTTCACTCACTATGGTTCCGGCGCTCTGCCTGGGCTGCGCACCATTCTGTCCGGTTCGGCGTATCAACTAGTACGCGAAGGTCTCCCCAAAGTCCACGAAAGTACGCGGAAGGACCGAGATGACGTATGCCCCGGCGGCCCCGGTGCCCTCGCTGCAAGGCCCGGGCCTTCCCGAGCCGGTGGCGGTGAGGCTGCGCCGGCCCGGCTGGCGTGACCCGCGCCTCCTGACCGGCGTGGTCGTGGTCGCGCTGTCGGTGGCGCTGGGCTCCTGGGTGGTCACGTCGGCGAGCAGGACCGTGCCGGTCTACGTCGCCGACGGTGCACTGACACCCGGGGAGCCCGTGGTGCCGGGCGCGCTCCGGGTCGCCGACGTCCGGCTCGGTGCCGGGACGGGCCGCTATCTGCCGGCCGACGAGCCGCTGCCCGCCGACCTCGTGGCGCTCCGCGTCGTGGACGACGGCGAGCTGGTCCCGCTGACCGCGCTCGGCGCGGGCGTCGAGGTCCGGTCCGTGGCGGTGCCCGTCGCGTCCGGTCTCTCCGACCGCATCCGGGCGGGCGCTGTGGTGGACCTGTGGTTCGTCCCGGACGCACCGGTCACGCCCGACACCAAGACCTCCGAGCCGAACGCGCTGGCCCGAGACGTCGTCGTCGAGCAGGTCGACACGGAGCAGGGCGCGATGGTCGTCAGCGGCACGGTCACGCTGCACGTGCTCGTCCCCACCGACGCCCTGCCGACCGTGCTGTCCGCGCTCTCGGGCGCCGGCACCGTCGCGGTCGTCCCGGTGGCGGGTGGTGTCCGGTGAGCGAGGAGCGGAAGGTCACGGTCCTGGTCGCGGTGCGGGCGGCCGACGAGGAGGCGTCGGTGGTCACGGTGCTCGGCTCGCAGCCACAGGTCACCGTGTCGCGGCGGTGCGCGGAGCTCACCGAGCTCCTGGCGGCGGCCGAGGCGGGGGCCGGGACCGCCGCCGTCGTCTCGGGAGACCTGCCCGGCCTGGACCGCGAGGCGGTGGCCCGCATGCGAGGCGCGGGGCTGCGCGTGGTGGCCATCGAGGACCCGGCCGGACCGGCCGAACGCCTCGCCGGGCTGGGCTGCGACGCCGTGGTCGCGGGCGGGGACGCGGAGAACCTCGTGGCCGCCGTCCGCGGTGACCCACCGGAGCTCGTGGAACCGCAGGCCTTCGTGCCCGGCCTCGACGGCCGGCGAGGCACGGTCGTCGCCGTCTGGGGTCCGGCGGGTTCGCCCGGCCGGACCACCACCGCCATCGAGCTCGCTGCGGCCCTGGCGGGGATCGGCGCGGAGCCGGTGCGCCGTCCGGGCCTCCTGCGGCGGGCGCGTCCGGCGCCGCGTCCGCCCGGCGCGGACACGGTGCTCCTGGCGGACGCCGACACCTACGCGTCATCGGTCACCTCGCGCCTCGGTCTGCTCGACGACGCGCCAGGGCTGGCCGCCGCCGCCCGGTCCGCGGGACAGGGCGTGCTCGACGTCGTGACCCTCGCCCGGCACAGCCCGGTCGTGCTCCCGGGCGTGCGTGTGCTCACGGGCATCACCCGGGCCTCGCGGTGGCCTGAGCTGCCCGCCACCTCGCTCGACCTCGTGCTCCAGCGGTGCCGTGAGCTGGCGGCCTGGACCGTGGTCGACTGCGGGCCGGTCCTGGAGGCGGACGAGCTGCTCATGTACGACACGCGCGCCCCTCAGCGCAACGGTGCGACGCTGAGCGCGCTCCAGGCCGCCGACGTCGTGGTCGTCGTCGGGGGCGCGGACCCCGTCGGGCTGCAGCGGCTGGTCCGGGGCCTGGAGGACCTGCGGGACGCCGCCGTGCCGGTGCCCGGTGCGCGGGTGGTGGTGGTCAACCGCGTGCGGGACGCCGCCGTCGGACGGCGGGCCGAGTCCCAGGTGCGCGACGCCCTCGCCCGGTACGCGGGTGTCGAGGACGTGCACGTGGTGCCCGACGACCCGGCGGGCCTCGACGCCGCGCTCCTGGCGGGCCGCGTCCTGGCCGAGTGCGCGCCCGGGTCCCCGGCACGGGCCGCGTTCGTGCGCCTGGCCGAGCGCGTCCGCCACCTCGTGCCGGTCGCCGTCTGACCACGCGGGCCGCCATGCCGGGCGTAACGATCTGCCCGATCGGCGCGGCTCAGGGGCGCAAAGGTGACAACCGACGCTAGGTTGTGGGCGTGGCCGCCATGACGAAGGACAACTACGCCGACGACCTACGCCTGGCGCACGTGATCGCCGACCAGGTCGACTCCATCACCATGTCTCGGTTCAAGGCCTTGGACCTCAAGGTCGAGACCAAGCCCGACCTCACACCGGTGTCCGACGCCGACCGCGCCGCCGAGGACTTCATCCGCGGCCAGCTCGCCCGCGCCCGCACGCGCGACGCGATCGTCGGGGAGGAGTACGGCTCCGCCGGCAGCGGTGCGCGCCGCTGGATCGTGGACCCCATCGATGGCACCAAGAACTTCGTGCGCGGCGTGCCGGTGTGGGCCACCCTCATCGCACTCGCCGACGGCGACGAGGTGGTGGTCGGCCTGGTCAGCGCCCCGGCCCTGGGCCGCCGCTGGTGGGCCGCGAAGGGTTCGGGTGCGTGGACCGGCAAGTCGTTGGCCGCCGCGTCGCGTATGTCCGTCTCGGGCGTCTCCAGCATCGGCGACGCGTCCTTCAGCTACGCGTCCCTCGGTGGCTGGGAGGAGCGTGGCTCGCTCGACGGGTTCCTCGACCTGACGCGGGCGTGCGCACGCACCCGCGGGTACGGCGACTTCTGGTCCTACATGCTGGTGGCCGACGGCGGTGTCGACATCGCCGCCGAGCCCGAGCTCGAGGTCTACGACATGGCGGCCCTCGTGCCGATCGTCACCGAGGCCGGCGGCACGTTCACCTCGCTCGAGGGCGAGCCCGGGCCGTGGGGCGGCAACGCGATCGCCACCAACGGCAGGCTGCACGAGGCGGCGCTCGCCTACCTGACCTGACCCGTCAGATACGCGGGATGTTCTTGATCTCGCTCCAGTCGTACCAGAGCAGGTCCCGGTCCGTGACCCGCTGGAGCGCCTCGTCGAGCGCGGTGTCGGACTCCTCGCCGACCTGTGCCACGTCCTCGGCATCGCTCTCCTCGTCCGCGGCCGCGAGCACGTCCGCGATGTCGGCGGCGGCGGCCGGCTCGTCGACGTGCACGCATACGATCGCGACGCCCTCGACGGTGCTGGTGACCTCGATCTCGGAGGCGACCGGCTCGTCGTCGTCGGTGGGCGTCGCCGCGCGCACCGCGGTGTCCGGCACCTCGACCGTGACGATCACGCGCTGGTGCGGGGCGTCGGGGCGGCCCGCGATCAGCGCGAGGGAGTCGTCCGCGGCGTTGAGAGCCGCGACGTACTCGAGGCCCTCGGCGTCCTCCTCCGGGAGAGCGGCTTCGAGTACGTTCGTGACGGCATGCGCGCGGCGCGGGGCGACGGTCCAGCGGGCGGCCTTGCCGGTGTGGGTGACGGCGTCGAGCTCGTCGAGCGTGGCGGGCACGTAGATGCGCATGTGCACAGTCTGCCGCCGATCAGACGGAGGTGCGGCCCACCTCCACCACACGGCCCTCCCGCCACGAGCGGTACGCGGCCTCGACGATCGCGGTGGTCCGCACCCCCACGTGACCGTCCGGCTGGGGCGGCGTACCGGTGCGTACCGCCTCGAGGAACGACTCCAGGAGCAGCTGGTCGAGGTTCGGCCCGTAACCCAGGGCCAGCTCGTTCGCGGTCTGCTCGGACCAGCCCGTCACGCGGGGCGCGAACGGGTCGATGTCGATGAGCCCGGTGTCGGACACCACCGAGAGCGTCAGCCCGCCCCAGATCGAGTGCGACGCGGGCCGCGACCAGCTGCAGTCGATCGTGAGGTGGGTGCCGTCGGCGTAGGTGACCGTGACGATGCCGGCCGTCTCCACGGCGGCGTCCGGGTGGAGCAGGTTGTTCGCGGTGGCGTGCACGCGCACGGCCGGGACCCCGCCGAGCAGCGCGTCGGCCAGGTCCGCGAGGTGCACCGTGTGGTCGGTCATCGCGCCACCGCCCGCCAGGTCCGGGTCGGTGAACCAGGCCCGTGCCGCGGGTACCTGCCCGTTGTTGGTTCCGGTGAGGGCGTGCACCGTGCCGACGGCGCCCGCCCGGTACTGCTCCACCAGATCCGCGAAGGCGGGGGAGAAGCGGACGGGGAACGCGACCATGAGCGGCACGCCCGCGGCCTCGCACGCGGCGACCATCGCCTCGGCGTCGGCCACCGAGGTCGCGAGCGGCTTCTCGCACAGCACCGCCGCTCCGGCGGCGGCCGCCGCCTCGACGTGCGCGCGGTGGCGCGTGTTCTCGGAGCAGACGACGACGGCGTCCGGTCCCCAGGCGAGCAGCTCGTCGTAGGTGTCCACGTAGGCGACGCCGAGCTCGGCGGCCAGCGCGGCGCCCCCGGACTCGCCGGCGGGGCGGGTCGCGGAGTCGGGGTCGGAGGCGAGCAGCTCGATGCCTGGCATCGCGCCGAGCAGACGCGCGTAGCCGAGCGCGTGGGTGTGGGCGAACGACATCAGGGCGACCTTCATCGGGCTTCCTCCGGCTCGGCAGGCTGTTCGGTAGGCAGGGTGACGGCCTCGCCCAGGGCGAGGGAACGCCGGGCGGCCTCGGCCAGGCGGACGGCCTCGAGACCGTCCGCCGCCGTGACCCGGGGCGGCGGGCCGCCCTGGAACGCGGTGAGGAACTCCCGCATCTCGGTCTGGTACGGGCTCTCCCCGATCGCGGGTCGCGGCGCGTAACCGTCGCCGTCCGCGGACGAGATGCCGTTGACCCAGGTGGACGGGTTCGTGGCGGAGTCGTAGCGCACCACCCCGCCCGTCCCGGCCACCTCGAAGCGGGTCCGGAAGGCCACCGGGCGCGCCGACCAGACACCGCCGATGCTGCTCACGCAGCCCGAGGCGTGGGTGAGGACCACCTGGGCCGCCACGGTGCCGGACGGGTCGGGTGCGGAGCGCACCGCGCGCACGGAGTCGACCGGCCCCGCGTTCCACCGAGCGAAGTCGATGTCGTGGATCATCAGGTCCGTGATGATCCCGCCGGAGAGCTCCTCGTCGAGGAACCACGGGGAGACGGGCATGCCGCCCTGGCGGTCGTAGCGCTGCACGGCGACGGTGCCGAGAGTGCCCCGCTCCACGGCGTCGTGCACCACGGCGTGCTCCGGGAAGAACCGGACCACGTGGGCGGGGAACAGGCCGACGCCCGCCGCCTCGCACGTCGCGATCATCGCCTCGGTGTCCTCGACGGTGAGCGCGAACGGCTTCTCGCACACGATGTCGCGGCCGGCCGCGGCCGCCGCCTCCACCAGCGACCGGTGCGTGTACGTCGGAGTGCAGATGTCGACGACGTCGCAGCGCGCCAGCAGCTCGTCGAGCGACGCCGCGACCTCCCCGCCGTACCGGGCGACCAGCTCGGGCGCCCCGACGAGGCTGTGGACGACGACGTCCACCCCGAGCCGGAGCCAGCCGGCGATGTGCACGCCGGAGATCCCGCCGGCGCCGATGATTCCCACGGTTGTCATGAGTGGTCCTGCCTCGTCTGTTCGCGTGCCTGGGTGGTCATGCTGCGGTCACTGCTGCTCGTCGAGGGCGGTCTGGGCGTTCCTCGCCGCCGTACGCAGGGCTTCCTCGGGGGTGGTCCGGCCGAGCAGGGCCTTCTCGATCTCCGTGGAGAGCGCCGCGCTGATGCCGCTGTAGGCGAGGACCGACGGCCGGGCCTCGGCGTACTCGAGCTGGTCGTAGAACACCTGCTGGCGGGGGTCCTCCTCGAGGAAGTCGGTGAACGTCTCGGACTGTGCCGTCTCGATGTTGGTGGGCAGGTACCCCGAGGCGATGCACCACTCGGCCTGGGTCTCGGGCGACAGCCAGAACTGCAGGAAGTCCCAGGCGCCGGCCTCCTCCTCGTCGGTTCCCTCGAGGATGTAGGAGTTGTTGGTGCCCGTGTTCATCGCGGGCTCCTCGATCTGGGGGAACGTGGCGACGCCGACGTTCTCCGCGCCGAGCGACTCGTCGAGCTTGCCGAGGTTGTAGGCGCCGGTGATCACCATGCCGACCTGACCGGACTGCAGGCTCGCGATGCCCTGCCCGTCGGCGTCCGTCTGCAGGCTGGAGGGGTACGCGACGCCGTCCTCGACCAGGTCGGTCCACGTCTTCAGTGCGGTCACGCCCTCCGGGGAGTCGAAGGCGACCGAGGTGCCGTCCTCGTCGAGCAGCGTCCCGCCCGCGCTCCACAGCATCGTCTGCCAGGTGAACACGGGCCACTCCCCGGTGCCGATGGGGAGGTAGATGCCGTAACGGTCGTCAGTGGTCAGCGCCGCGGCAGCCTCGGCGACGTCGTCCCACGTGGTCGGCACGTCCAGGCCCGCCTCCTCGAACATCTCCTTGTTGTAGACCAGCGCGAAGTCTCCGGCCTCCGTCGGCAGCGAGTACACCTTGCCGTCGAACGTACCGGTCGCGAGCAGCCCCTCCGTGAAGTTGTCCCGGGTGATCTCGGAGCCGGCGTCGTCGATCAGCTCGTCGAGCTGGACCACCTCTCCCGTCGAGATCAGCTGCGCCAGCATCTGCGGGGCGGAGTCGCCGAGCTGCATGTTCGGACCCTGGTCGTTCTGCACGGCGTTCAGCATCTTGGCCGGGAGCTGGTCGCCGGTGCCGGAGTACTGGGTCTCCACGACGTAGTCGTCCTGGGACGAGTTGTACTGCTCCACCAGCTCGGCGAGCTTGACCTGGGCCTCGCCGGTGACGCCGGACCAGACCAGGATCGGGGTGGGGCCGCCGTCGCCGTCGGAACCCTCCGACAGGCCGCCCGTCGAGCAGGCGGTCAGGCCGAGGGTGAGCGCGGCCAGGGCGGCGACGGTGCCGCGCCGGGAGAGCGTGGACAGGCCGTGGGTGATCTGCATGATGTGTCTCCGGTGGTGAGGGGATCGGGTGAGCCGGGTCAGCGCAGGCCGCCGGACATGGCGGTGACGATCTGCCGCTGGAACAGCAGGAAGACGACGAACACGGGGAGGATGGCGAGCGTCGACCCGGCCATCAGCAGGTTGAAGCTCGTGCCGTGGGTGGACTGGAGCTGGGAGAGCCCGATCGGGATGGTGAAGAACTCGGTCCGGTTCACCGCGAGGAACTGGAAGAAGAAGTTGTTCCAGTTGTAGACGAACGCCAGGATCGAGAAGCTGCCGATCATGGGTGCGGCCATGGGCGCCATGACCGAACGGAACCGCCGCCAGACCCCGGCACCGTCGATGCGGCTCGCGTCCTCGATCTCGCCGGGGAATCCCTCGAAGAACTGCCGGAACAGGAAGACGCCGAGGATCGACGGGATGTTCGGGATGATGAGGCCCTGATAGGTGTTGAGCCAGCCGAGGGACGCCAGCAGGCTCATCAGCGGCGTGAACACGACCTCGAACGGCACCAGGAGTGCTGCCAGGAGGACGACGAAGAGCACGTTGCGACCGCGGAAGTGCAGCCGCGAGAAGGCATAGCCCGCTGCGAGGCTCGTGACCACCTGCCCGATCGTCGCGGCGACCGTCACGAAGATGCTGTTGCCGTAGTAGAGGCCGAACGGCACGGCCTCGAACAGGCTCACGTAGTTGTCGAAACGCCATTCCTGCGGCAGGAAGGTGGGCGGGAAGGAGAGCGCCTCCTGCGAGGACTTCAGGCTCGCCAGGACCATCCACACGAACGGGCCGAAGAAGAGGACCGACGCGAGGATCAGGATCAGGTGGCGCAGCGCGTGCGGGAGCGCGCGGCGCAGAGAGGTACGTGCCATGGTGCGCCTCAGCTCAGCTCGACGGAGTCACGACGGGAGATCACGGTCAGCTGCACGATCGACGCGACGATGCCGAAGATGAGCAGCAGCACGGCGCCCGCGCTCGCGGAACCGCCGTCGAACAGGACGAAGCCCTGCTTGTAGATCCAGTACAGGACCGTCTCGGTCGAGCCCAGCGGGCCTCCGCCCGTGAGGACGTACACCTGGGTGAAGACCTGGAGCGACCCGATCACGCCGGTGATCGCCAGGAAGCCGCTGGTCGGGGCCACGAGCGGGAGCGAGATCGTGAAGAACCGGCGGATCGGCCCGGCACCGTCGAGCTTCGCGGCCTCGTGGTAGCTCTGCGGCACGTTGGTGAGCGCCGCCGAGTAGATGATCATCGTGTATCCCACGAGCTGCCAGGTGGAGAAGAGCACGACGGCGACCATCGCCCACGGCTCCGTCGTCAGGAACGCGATCGGCCGCACGCCGAAGAGGCCCAGTGCCTGGTTGACGAGCCCGCCCAGGGGCGTGAGCAGGAAGCTGAAGATGAGGGCGCTGCCGACCACCGGGGCGATGTACGGGGTGAAGATCATCGTCCGGTACAGGGCGCGCCCGCGGAACGGCGTCGCGAGCAGGGCCGCGAAGACCAGCCCGAGCGCCATCGAGCACGGGACCACCGTGACGACGTAGACGAGGGTGTTCGCCACCGCCCGGCCGAACTCCGGGTCCGTCAGCACGTGGGTGAAGTTGGCGAACCCCACGGACCCGGTCACGAGCCCGGTGCCGGGATTCCAGTCCGTGAACGAGAAGACGACGGTCTGCGCGAGCGGCCACAGGTAGAACACCGAGAGCAGCACCGCCGTCGGTGCCACCAGGACGTAGCCGGCCCGCCCTTCCGCGCGCCGGTGCTGGTTGACCGGTTCGGCGCGGCGTGGGGTGGAGCGCCGGGCGGCCGGGGCCGCGGGCGTGTCGATCAACGTGTGCTCCCTTGCCTTCGTGTGGTGGTGGTCGATGCGAACGTCTGCACTGACGTAGACACTATGACGACCGAATACCACTCGCTGTTTCTCGCACGTTACAGTTCGAAAACCGAAAAAACTAGCCGCGCGTCGTGGGGAGTCCGGGATGGCTGAGCACTACCGTGTGCCCGTGAAGAATCCGCGATCACGCCAGCGCACCGAGCCCCCGGCCTCGCTCGGCGAGATCTTCACGCTCGTCCGCCAGGGCATGCGCACGAGAGGCCAGATCGCCCGGGCCACCGGGCTCGCCCCGTCGACCGTCTCGCTCCGCGTCGAGGCGCTGGTCCTGGCCGGCCTCCTCGAGGAGCGCACCGGTGACGCGGCCACGGGCGGCCGGCGGGCGCGCGAGCTGCAGGTCCGGGCGCGCGCAGGGGTGGTGGCCGCGGCCACCCTCGGCTCCAACCACCTGCGGGTCCTGGTCGCGGACCTCTCCGCGACGCCGCTGTACGACACCGAGGTGCCGGTGGACGTCTCCGTGGGGCCCGAGGCGGTCGTCGGAGAGGTGTGGCACCAGGTCTCGGAGGGCCTCGCGGCGGCCGGGCTCGAACCCGGGGCGCTGCGCGGTCTGACGCTCGGGGTGCCCGCGCCCGTGGACTCGCGCGCCGGGGCGGTCGCGCCCTCGGTGCAGCTGCCGGGCTGGGACCAGGTCCGGGTCTACGACCTCCTCGGCGCCCGCACGGGCGCCCCGCTGCTCGTCGAGAACGACGCCAACCTGCTCGCCGTCGCGGAGGCGGCGCTCGCGGGGCCGTCGGTCGAGCACCTGCTGGCGGTCAAGGTCGGCAGCCGGATCGGGTCGGGGATCATCTCGGCGGGTGTGCTGCACCAGGGGGCGAGCGGGGCCGCGGGCGAGATCAGCCACACGCCGACCGAAGGGTCCTCGGCGATCCCGTGCTCCTGCGGCACCGACGACTGTCTGGAGTCGGTCGCCAGCGGCAGCGCGGTGGCGGCCCGGCTCCGTGCCGCAGGGCGGGACGTGCCCGGGACGGCGGTGCTGCTCGAGCTCGCCCGCGCGGGAGATCCCCAGGTCGTCGCCGAGCTCCGTGAGGCCGGACGGCGGGTGGGGGAGGTGCTCGCCGAGGTGGTGAACTTCCTGAACCCCCACACGGTCGCGTTCGGCGGCGTGCTCTCGACCTCGGCACCCTTTGTCGCCGCCGTGCGGGGCGTCCTGTTCCAGCGCTGCCTGCCGATCGTCTCCGCGGCGCTGGACGTGCGGGAGGGGCGGGGTGGGCCGTCTGCCGAGGCGCTCGGCGGTGTTCGGCTCATCCTGGAGCAGATCCTCACCGCGGATGCCGTGGACCGGCTGGTCGCCGAGCACCGGGCGGCCGGGTAGCGCCCCCGCCCGCCCGGTGCGATGGCGCCCGGTGCGGTGGCGGTGGCGCCCAGTGCCCGTACCCTCGTGTGCGGCGTTCGGGCGGGACACCGAGGGCCGGGGTAGATGTCGAGGGCGGGAGAACCGGATGAGTGCCAAGACGGCGATGCTGGTGTACGCGGACGGGGACGTCGCGGAGGGCCTGACCGGAGCCGCGGAGTTCGCGGACGAGGCGGTTGCGGCCGAGCTGCTCGGTCTGCTGTGGCCGCCCGCGCGGATCCGCCCCGACGGCGAGGAGCCGTGGGAGCTCGGCGATGCGGTGTTCCCGCCGCAGGGTCGGGCGTGCGCGCTCTCGACGCCGGAGGTGGACGTGCTGTGCGACCAGGCGCTCATGCTCGACCGGCCCTCGCGCCTGCCCCCGCACCTGGTCGACGCGAGCATGGGCCGCACGCTGTACCTGCACGCGATGCACAGCGCGGTCGACTGGTTCGCGTTCGGGGTGTGGCGGGACGGTGTGCTCGTCCGCTCCCTGAGCCTGTCGCCCGACGACGGCATCCTGGAGGACACCGGGGACCCGCTGCCGTTCGAGAGGGCCTACTGGGCGGGCGAGCACCCGGCACCGGCCGGGGACGGCTACCCGTTCCCCTTCCACCCCCTCGCCCTGGGTGACCACGCGCTCCAGGAGTTCTTCGGCTTCAGCGGGCAGGGGGCCGACGACGGGGGCCCGTCCGCCGGGCGTCTCGACCCGTGGGGCGTCGAGCTCTTCGGCTTCCAGGTCGTCTAGCCCTCGACCGCTCGACAGATCCTCGAATCACTCGTACATTTGTTCGAGAACGAGGAGGTCCGTCATGTCTGAGCCCACGGTTGCCCCGCAGCCCGCAGTCATCCCCATGCTGTCCTACCAGGACGGCGTCAGCGCCATGGACTGGCTGATCGAGGTGTTCGGCTTCACCGAGGCGGAACGCTGGCTGGACGACGACGGCCACCTGTCCCACGGTGAGCTCGACGCAGGCGGCGGGCGGGTGATGCTCTCGGAGCTCGCGTCCTACGAGGGACCCACCGCGCACCGAAAGCACTGCACGGCGGCGGACGCGTGGCTGTCGACCCCCTGGGTGATCGACGGCGTGCTGGTCCAGGTGGCCGACGTCGACGCCCACTTCGCCCGCGCGCGGGCGGGCGGGGCCGGGCTGCTCTCCGAGATCGAGGAGGCCCCCTTCGGTCGGCTGTACCGCGCCGAGGACGTGGAGGGGCACCGCTGGATGTTCCTTCAGTCGTGAGGCGGTGCGGCGCCGGTAGGGGTCAGCTGTCCGAGCCCGTCCGCGAGGAGAGCAGGCGGCGGAACGAGTTCAGCCGGGCCGCCCGGGCTGCCCGCTCGTCCTCAGAGGCTGCCTCGACCCAGTCGTCGAGGGCGCAGTCCGGGGCGTCGGCGAGGTGCGTGCAGCCTCGTGGGCACTCCTGCGCCACCTCGTCGAGGTCCTCGAACGCATGCAGCAGGTGCGCCACCTCGACGTGTGCCAGGCCGAACGAGCGCACACCCGGGGTGTCGACCACCCAGCCGTCGAAGGCGTCGGAGGGCTCACCCTCCGCGACGGAGACGGGCAGGGGGAGCGCCACCGCGGACGTCGAGGTGTGCCGGCCTCTGCCGGTCACGTCGTTGACCACGCCGGTGGCGCGCTGGGCGGCGGGCACCAGGGCGTTGATGAGCGTCGACTTGCCGACGCCGGAGTGGCCGACGAACACCGACACCAGCCCGCGCAGTCGGCTCCGGACGTCCTCGACGGACTCGGAGGCCAGGATCATGCCCCCCGCCTCGCCTGCGCTGTTCGCACCGTCGCCCTGGTCGCCCGACGACGCCCGCCGTGTCACCACCACCTCGACCCCGAGCGGCTCGTAGAGCTCTCGCAGGGTGTCAGGGGAGGCCAGGTCGGCCTTGGTCAGGCACAGCAGGACCGACATCCCCGCGTCGTAGGCGGCGACGACGCACCGGTCGATCATGCCGGTCCGCGGCTCGGGCTGCGCCAGCGCCGTCACCACGACCAGCTGGTCCGCGTTCGCGACGACGATCCGCTCGTACGGGTCGGTGTCGTCGGCGGTGCGACGCAGGGTCGACGTGCGCTCCTGGATGCGCACGATGCGCGCGAGCGAACCCTCGTCGCCCGACACGTCGCCCACGATGTCGACCCGGTCGCCCACGACCACGCGCGTGCGGGTGAGCTCGCGGGCCTTCATCGCCGTCACGATCCGGTCGTCGGCGTCACCCGCAACTGCCTCGGGTTCGCTGACCAGCAGCGTGTACCGGCCGCGGTCGACACCCGTGACCAGGCCGGTCACGGCGTCGGAGTGCTCGGGGCGCTGCTTGGTCCGCGGCCGGGAGCCGCGCTTGGACGGGCGGGAGCGGAAGTCCGACTCGTCGAGGTCACGCCGGCCCATCAGGTGTCGGAGCCGAGCATGCCGAGCCACATGCCCGTGAAGTCGGGCAGGGTCTTCGCCGTGGTGCCGACGTCCTCGACCAGCACCCCGGGCACGCGCAGGCCGAGCAGCGCCGCCGACGTCGCCATGCGGTGGTCGGCGTAGGTGCGCACGACGTCGCCGCGCAGCGGGCGCGGTGTGATGACCAGGCCGTCGCGGGTCTCCTCGGCCTGCCCGCCGAGGCGGGTGATCTCGCGAGCGAGGGCGGCCAGCCGGTCGGTCTCGTGACCGCGCAGGTGGGCGATGCCGCGCAGCCTGGACGGCGAGTCCGCGAGGGCGGCGAGGGCCGCGAAGGTCGGTGCGAGCTCACCACCCGCGTGCAGGTCCACGTCGATGCCGTGCAGCTCACCGGTGCCGGTGACCGAGAGCACGCCGTCGGTCAGGGTGTAGGTGCCGCCCATGCGTTCGAGCAGGTCGGGCACCATCGCGCCGGGCTGGGTGGTCAGTGTGGGCCAGCCTGGTACTCGGACCGTCCCGCCTGCCACCAGGGCGGACGCGAGGAACGGTGCGGCGTTGGAGAGGTCCGGCTCGACCCGGACGTCGCGGGCCGCGATGGGGCCGGGGGAGACGTCCCACATGCCGTCGCGGGAGTCGTCGACCACCACGCCGACGTCGCGCAGCGTGGCGACGGTCATCTCGATGTGCGGCAGGCTCGGCAGCGTGGCGCCGATGTGGCGCAGCGTGAGGCCACGCTCGAACCGCGCCGCGGCGAGCAGGAGCCCGGACACGAACTGTGAGGACTCGGAGGCGTCCACGTCGACGGCGCCGCCGGTTACCGCGCCCCGGCCCTCCACCCTGAAGGGCAGGTGCGTCGGCAGCTCGGCGGGGTCGGCGCCCGGCGCGGGGTCGCGCACCGCGATGTCGAGGGTCCGCAGCGCTGCGAGCACCGGGAGCATCGGGCGGACGCGGGCCTCCGGGTCCCCGTCGAACAGGACGGGGCCGTCGGCCAGGGCCGCGACCGGGGGCAGGAACCGCATGACGGTGCCGGCCAGGCCGGTGTCCACCTCGACTCCGCCGGCCACGGGTCCGGGCGTCACGTGCAGCGTGCTGGGCTCGTCACCCTCCGCGATCGTGGCGCCGAGCGCACGCAGCGCGCCGATCATCAGGTCGGCGTCCCGGCTGCGGAGCGCGCCGCGCAGGGTGCCCGGACCCTCGGCGAGCGCCGCGAGCACCAGAAGCCGGTTGGTGAGGGACTTGCTGCCGGGCACCTCGACCGTCGCGTCCAGGGGACCGCCGGCGAGCGGCGCCTCCCAGGTGGGTGCGGGCGCGGTCGTGGAGGAGGTCATGTGCCGAGATTATCGCGCACGGCGCCGCTGCCGGGTGCTCAGGCGGCGGCGGCCTTGGCCTCGGCGCGCGCGGTGCGCGCCTGCCGGACGCGCCACGACAGTCCAGGCCGGCCCTCGAGGTCGGCGCCGGCGATGAGCGCGGCACCCACGGAGGCGAGGTCGTGCAGGAACCGGCCGGTGCGTCCGGGACGGTCGTCCCTGGGCGCCGTGAACGGCTGGTTCACCGCGGCGAGCGGCAGCGTGAGCAGCGCCAGCGTGAGGGCGGACGCGCGGGGGGCCTTGCCGAGCGCGAGCATCGTGCCCGCGGCGGCGGTCGCGATGCCGTGCGCGCGCACGAGGGTGGCGATCTGCTTCTCGCTGAGCGGTTCCGCGCCCAGCGCCTTGGTGGCCAGCGCCGAGCCGGACCTGGCGGCGGCCACGTGCTCGCTCGGCTTCCGGGCGGCCTGGACGCCGTCATAGATGAACGAGGAGGCCAGTAGGGGTCGCGCGATGTGTCGAAGCAGCATGCCTCCACCATGGCAGATGCGGGCGATGGTCGCAGCAGGATCCCGCGGACGCGAGTCCGCCGGGAATGCGGCGCCCCGGAGCGAGGTTGAACCCCACGTGGAGCAATGCCTCGAGAAGGAACTGGTGGGAAACAGGGTGATCGACACGGCGACAGGGACAGTGACCAGCGGTGCCACGGATGTGACCGCCGGTTCGGAGCCGGGCGCGCAGGGCGGTGCCCTCATGTTCGGGGCGGTTCCGTCGCACCTGATGGGTGCGGGCGTGGACGCGGAGCTCGCCTCGGCGAAGCGCACCGCGGACGCCCTCTCGATGGCTCTGACGAACACGGGTTGGCCGACGAGGCTAGGCTCGAGTGCGATGACTGACACTTCCCGCGAGCAGAACCAGGGCACCGGCGGCGAGACCGCGGGTGCCGATGCCGGGGCGAGCCCCGACACCGACGCGCGCGAGGGCGAGAGCGCCGAGGCCCAGAACGCCGACATCGGCGACGACGAGGGGACCGAGCGTTCCCCGGTCGAGGAGAGTGCCGCCGCTCGCGCCACGCGCTTCGAGCGGGACGCGCTGCAGTACCTGGACCAGCTGTACTCGGCGGCGCTGCGCATGACGCGCAACCCCGCCGACGCCGAGGACCTGGTGCAGGAGACGTTCGCCAAGGCGTTCGCCGCGTTCCACCAGTACCGTCCGGGCACGAACCTGAAGGCGTGGCTGTACCGCATCCTCACCAACACGTTCATCAACAGCTACCGCAAGAAGCAGCGCGAGCCGCAGCAGTCCCAGGCGGAGGACGTCGAGGACTGGCAGATCGCGCGCGCGGCGTCGCACACGTCGCGTGGCCTGCGCTCGGCGGAGGCCGAGGCGCTGGACAGGCTCCCGGACAGCGATGTGAAGCGGGCGCTCGCCGAGCTCCCGGAGGACCGTCGGATGGTCGTGTACTACGCCGACGTCGAGGGCTTCCCCTACAAGGAGATCGCAGAGATCATGGGAACTCCGATCGGTACCGTGATGTCCCGGCTCCACCGCGGACGCCGGCAGCTGCGTGAGCTTCTCGCCGACTACGCCGCACAGCGTGGACTCGTCAGCCAGGCGCCCGGAGGTGCGCAGTGAACAACGTCGAACCCATCCCGCACGACACCGCGGGGGAGTCCGAGTGCCAGCACGCACTCCTGCACCTGTACGAGTACCTGGACTCCGAGATGACGCCGGAGGACGAGCAGCGGATGCGCGCACACGTGGCCCACTGCTCGCCGTGCCTGGCGGAGCTGAGCGTCGAGGACCTCGTGAAGCAGCTCGTCCGCCGGTCGTGCAAGGAGCGCGCCCCGGAGACGCTCCGCGTGCGCATCCACCAGCAGCTAACCGTGATGGCCGTCGTCGAGTGACGGTGCCCGGCGACGGGCGGACATGACGAAGGGCCGGGACCCAGTGGGTTCCGGCCCTTTCGTGTGCCCTGCTGAGCCGATGCTCAGGCGTTGGGGCGCTTGCCGTGGTTGGCTGCCGAGCCCTTACGGCTACGGCGCTTGCGACCGCGCTTGCTCATGGGTGTCTCCTGACAGGTGACGGACTGAATGGACCAATGGTCCCACAGATCAAGGGGTTGTCAGGCACCGGGACGCGATATATCGTGTCTTCCCTGGACGAGATATATCGCGTCCGCCCGTCGCGGCACACCGGAGGAACCCATGAGCGCGGAGACCTGGACCGTCACCGGTCCGCAGACCATCGAGCTCGACGGTGTGCTGACCGTCGACGCCCACGTCGTCGACGGCCGCCTCGACATCGTGGCCCACGACGAGCCGGTGGCCCGCGTGGAGGTGCACTCCGTCGAGGGCCGGCCCCTGGAGGTGCGTTTCGACAACGGCCGGCTGGCGATCGGGCACGAGAGCGGCCTGTCGGGCTGGGGGTCGTTCATGAAGCGGTTCGCAGACTTCGGCGGCAAGGCGCGCGCCGACATCCACCTCGCGGTACCCGCGGGCACCGCCGTGCGGCTCGGCACGGTACGCGGCGAGGGCCTACTGGCGGGTACGACGGCGGGCGCGTCGGCGTCCACGGTGTCCGGCTCCCTGCTCGTGTCCCGGACGGCCGGAGTGCTCAAGCTGAACACCGTCTCGGGCGAGGTGACGGTACGTGACCACGTCGGTGACATCACGAGCAACACCGTGTCCGCCGAGGTCGTGGTCAGCGGCAGCGCGGACTCGGTCACCTCGACCGCGGTCTCCGGGGACGTCACGTTCGACCTGGTGACCCAGCCCCGGTCCGTCCGGGTCAACACGGTCTCCGGGCACACGCTGCTGCGTGTGCCCGACGAGCGGGCCGTCGACGTCTCGGTGCAGAGCGTCAGCGGCCGGGTGACCATCGGCGGCCTCCAGTTCACCGGCGGCGGAGGCGCGAAGGTGACGGGCGGCGGCGAACGGTCCGGTCGCCCGGGCGGCATGCAGCTGCGGGTGACCGGGGTCTCGGGCGACGTGACGGTCATCGGTGCACCGCAGGACGCCCCGGTGGACGCGTCTGAGGGCCACGCACCAGTGGAGCTGTGATGCCACCCGTCTTCGCGCACGGAGAGCTGCGGCTCTACCTCTTGGTGCTGCTCCTGGACGGCCCCCGGCACGGGTACGAGCTCATCACCGAGCTCACGCGCCGCTTCGGGGGCACGTACCGGCCCAGTGCCGGAACCATCTACCCTCGTCTGGCCCGGCTGGAGGAGGAGGGCCTGGTACGTCGCACGACGCCGGGCACCCCGGAGACCGGCGGCGCGTCGGGTACCGGCCGCAAGGCCTCGTACGAGCTCACCCCCGCAGGTCGGGCCGAGGTGGACGCCCGGTTCGACGACGTCCGGCGCCTGGAGCGCAGCGTCGCCGACACCGTGCGCAGCCTCGCGGACGACGTCCGGGCCGACATCCGCGACACGATGCGCGGGCTGCGGGCCGAGCTCGCGGCCGCCGCGCAGGAGGCACGGTCCCGGCCCCGGCCCGGGCCGGACACCGCACCGGACCCGAACCGGACCCGGTCCAACTCGCTGCGGCACGATGCCGAGGCGATCCTGCAGCGGTTCCGCAACGACGTGCTGGCCGACCTGCGGGAGGCGGACGTCGCCGGTACGGTGTCGGCGCTGACCGTCGAGACCCTCCGCACCGTCCTCGACTCGGCGCGGGCCGCGATCCGTGGCACCCTGCCGAACGGTGCGCCGCCCCCGCCGCCCCCGGGCCGCACCACCACCCACATCTCCCCAACGAACGGAGCACAACGATGACCACCGAGTCCTGGAGCGTGGCCGCACCGCAGACCATCGAGGTCGGCAGCGCGTCGACCCTGATCGTCCGGCTGACCAACGGACGCGCCGAGGTCGTGGCCGACCCGAACCGCACATCCGGAGCGGCGGTGGAGGTGCTCGAGGTCTCGACGAGGCCGCTGCAGATCCTCGCCGAGCACGGCAACCTCCGGGTGGCCTACGATTTCCCGGGCCTGGAGGGCTTCGTGGACCGCTTCCGCGGCCTCAAGGACCAGGACCGCGCCGTCGTGCGGATCACCGTGCCTGCCACCACGGTGGTCGACGTCGCCACGGTGGGTGCCGAGGTGATCGTGACCGGCTCGCAGGCAGGCGTGAACGTGAAGACCGCGGGCGGGGCCATCACGGTCACCGGCACCACGGGTTCCGTCACGACCAAGTCCGGCACCGGCGCGGTCACGATCGCCGAGCACGCGGGCGACGCGTCGGCCAGCACGGTGTCGGGTACCGCCTCGCTCGCGGGCGCGCTGGGCCGGGTGTCCGTGCAGACTGTCTCGGGTGCGGTCGACGTCACCGCCGTCGGCACGACGCCGCTGGTCAACGTCAAGACGCTCTCCGGCGCGGCGGCGGTCCAGCTCGACGCCGGCTCGCCCGTCAACCTCCGTGCGCGCAGCGTGACGGGCAAGGTGCTGATCGACGGGGCCCAGTCGACGTCGAGCGCGCAGCGCACCGTCGTCGTCGACCACGCGGAGCCCGGCGCGGCCGCCTACATCTCGACCAACACGGTCTCGGGAACGGCCACGATCACCCGCGGCTGACGCCGAAGTAGAACCGTGGCGAAGTAGAACTCCGCCGAGGTAGAACTCCGCCGAGGTAGAACTGTGGCCGGGGCGCTGATCAGCGCCCCGGCCACAGTTCTACCTCGCCACCGTTCTACTTCGGCGGGGACGGGGGTCAGGCGACCTCGTCCTGGGGGAGGCCCAGCCAGTTGTGCCAGCCCGTGTGCAGCACGAGCCACGCCATCAGACCGTAGCCGGCCTGGCCGGGGTACGTGCCACCGCCCTGCGCCAGGTCCGCGAGCCACTGTTCGTGCTGCGCCAGCGGCGTGTACGTGTCCACGTACGGCACGCGGCGCCGGCTGGCGACGTCGGCGAAGGCGTCGGACAGCTCGGCGATGCGGTTGCCGTCCTCGGGAGCCCCGGGCGGCGGCCCGACGACGAATGCCGCCGTGCGGTTCGCGTCCGCGACGTCCAGGATGTTCGCCAGGTTCAGGCGCGAGCGCGCGACCGTCAGCCCCGAGGCGACGTCGTGTCGCCCCAGGGCCACGACCAGGCGGTTCTCGACCTCGGACTCGGGGCCGAACCGTGCAGCGGTCTCGGCCTCCCAGCGGGCGCCGAGCTGCGTGCTGGTCTCACCCGGTACAGCGAGGGTGAAGAGCATGGCGGGCCGGGAGAAATGGGTACGCGCGACGACGCGACCGGTCCAGCCGAGCGCCCGAGCGTCTCCGACACCCGTGGCCAGCTCGTCACCGACGACGCAGATGCGCACCTCGCGATCCTGCAACGGACTCTCCTTGCCTTTTCCCGGCAGCCTGGCGGACGGCCGGTACCCCATTGTGGTGCACGGACCGCGACCGGCCGGTGACAACGCGCCGAAGCCCGAGCGCCCACGTCAGAACCAGAGACCTCGGCGAGCCCTCAGAGCAGCGTCATGCCCCAGCGCACGCCGTGCCGCTCGCCCGGGGCGAGGTGCACCAGCCGCTCACCCGTGCGGAACGCGTCGGCGACGCAGGTCATCGGTTCCACGGCCATCCCCATCCGGCGGTGGTCGGGGTCGATGTGGTCACCCGAGCAGATCTGCCAGACGTCCTGGGACCCGTCCATCCAGACCGCGGCCGTACGGCCGTCAGGCGCGGACAGGCGGCCCCAGGAGAGGCCCTCGTCGTCCCGGACCACGTCCACGTAGGCGTCGTCCAGGTCGAGGCCCGCCGCACTGCGCGGCTCGAGCAGGTCGTAGGTGCCCGACGCCGGCTCGGTGCCGGTCGGCAGCAGCCGGTCGTCCGTCGTGACCCGGGTCCGGGCGTCCAGACGCACGGTGCAGTCGTCCAGGTCGGCGCCGCCCGTGGACAGCCACGGGTGGAAGCCGGCGCCGTACGGCGCAGTGCTCGCCCCCACGTTCGTGACGTCGAGGGTGATCTCCAGGCCCGCGTCCGACAGGGCGTAGCGGATCTGGGCCACCAGCTGGAACGGGTAGCCCGGACGGGCCACGAGCTCCAGCTCGAGCGTCACGGCGGAACCCGTGTGCTCGACGACCGACCAGCGTTCCCACGCCGCGAGCCCGTGCAGCGCCGTGCTGCGCGCGGGCTCGGTCACGGGGAGCTGGTGGGTCACGCCGCCGTACTCGTACGAGCCGTCACGCAGGCGGTTCGGCCAGGGGAGGAGCACCGCGCAGTTGAACACCGGACTGATCTCGTCGACACCGAACGGGACCACCACGTCGCGTCCGTCCACCGAGTACTCGCGCAGCGCGGCACCCACTTGGGTGACCGTCGCGCGGTGGCCTTCGTGGCTGATCCGGAACTGGTCCCCGGAAGGATGGGGCCTGGCCGCGGCAACGGGAGGAATTTCTGTCGTCACACTCACACCGTAACCGTAGGGCAATATTCGGCTGCGCCACGTAGCGTGAGACAGCAGACTAGAGGGTTGGGTTGTGCCATGCCCGGCCGACCCCGCTACGAAGAGGATCCGGTGACGGGTCCGCGCGGGCACGTCTGCCCGCCCCAGCAGTAGGAGGAACGATGGAACAGCAGGTACTCGGACGAACGGGTCGGCTCGTGTCGGCTGTGGGCCTGGGCACCTGGCAGCTGGGTGCAGACTGGGGAGAGGTCAGCGAGGGTGACGCCCACGCGGTCCTGGAGGCCTCGCTCGAGGCCGGGGTGACCTTCTTCGACACGGCGGACGTCTACGGTGACGGCCGCAGCGAGCAGCTGATCGGCTCCTTCCTCAAGAGCCACCCGGATGCCGGGATCACGGTCGCCACGAAGATGGGGCGCCGTATGGACCAGGTGCCGGAGAACTACGTGCTGGAGAACTTCCGCCAGTGGACGGACCGGTCGCGGCAGAACCTGGGCGTCGACCGCCTGGACCTGGTCCAGCTCCACTGCCCGCCCACCTCGGTCTACTCCTCGGACGCCGTCTACGACGCGCTCGACGAGCTCGTGTCCGACGGCGCGATCGCCGCGTACGGCGTGAGCGTCGAGAAGGCCAGCGAGGCCCTCGAGGCCATCGCACGGCCGAACGTCGCCACCGTGCAGATCATCCTCAACGCGTTCCGGCTCAAGCCGCTCGACGAGGTGCTGCCCGCCGCGTCCGCCGCGGGTGTCGGCATCATCGCGCGCGTCCCGCTCGCCTCGGGCCTGCTGTCCGGCAAGTACACCAAGGAGACGGTGTTCGCCGAGAACGACCACCGCAGCTTCAACCGCGAGGGTGCGGCCTTCGACGTCGGCGAGACGTTCTCGGGTGTGCCCTACGAGGTAGGGCTGGAGGCCGCGGCGCGGTTCACCGAGCTGGCCAAGGAACTGCTCGGTGACACCCTCACCCCCGCGCAGGCGGCGATCGCCTGGGCGTGGCAGCGTCCGGGGGTCTCGTCCGTGATCCCCGGTGCCCGCAACGTCGACCAGGCGCGCGCCAACGCGGCGGCCGGCGACGCCGAGACGCTCGGCCCGCTCTTCATGTCCGGCGTCCGCGACATCTACGACGAGATGATCAAGGAGCACGTCCACGACAAGTGGTGATGCCCCCGCCCGGACCGGGTCAGTCCCGGTCCGGGCGGAACACGCAGAACTCGTTGCCCTCCGGGTCGGCCAGGACGTCCCAGAAGACGTGCGGGTCCGGTGAGCTGTCCCGGCTCATGAGCAGCGTGGCGCCGGCGTCGAGAAAGCGCTCGGTCTCGCCCCAGACGTCCCAGTGGATGCGGTTCTTGACGGTCTTGGGCTCCGGCACAGGGATGAAGAGCATGAGCCAGGGCAGCCCGCCGCCAGGTCCCAGCCGGTACCACGGCCGGTCGGGGTACCGCTCGGGCTCGAGGCCGAGACGCTCGCCCCACCAGGCGCTCGCGACTGCCGGGTCGGCGGCGTCCACGACCAGTGCGAAGAGCCGGTACGGTCCGGACGTCGTCTCCGGGCGGGGGAACGCGCAGAGCTCGCCGCCCTCGGGGTCGCGCAGCACCGTCCACTCGTCCTGCGCGAGGTCCGGGTAGTCCGTCGCCCTCGTGGCGCCCAGCTGCGTCAGCTCCTCGACCGTGGCGTGCAGGTCGAGGTGGACCCGTTGCTTCACGGTGCGCGGCTCGGGCACCTCGTTGATCCAGACCGTGTGCTCCGGGACGCCGTCCTCGAGCACGAAGTCCGCGGCCGAGTCGCCGGCCGCCCTCGCCCGGAGCCCCAGCGCCGCCGACCAGAACTCGGCGAGAGTCCGCCCGTGCGTCGCGTCGATGACCAGGTCCTTGAAGGTCGCGTCTGCCATCACGTCAGCCTACGGCGGGGCGGGCACGTACGGCCCGGGCATTTGCGGCCCGGGCATGTACGGCACCGGGCACGACGAAGGCGGGCACCCCGGGGTGCCCGCCTTCGTCATTCCGTGATCAGCCTCGCGTGAAGGCCTGCTCCAGCAGCGTCTTCTGCTGAGCCTGGTGCAGCTTTGCCGTACCGGCGGCCGTCGACGCCGACGCCGGGCGGGAGACCACCTTGACGTGCGGCACGTCCAGCGGCAGCGCCAGGTGGATGAAGCCCCACGCGCCCTGGTTCTGCGGCTCGTCCTGCACCCAGACCACCTCGGCGTCGCCGTACTTGGCGAGCTCCGCGCGGATCTGGGCCTCGGGGAACGGGTACAGCTGCTCGAGGCGGACGATGGCGACGCCGTCGTCCTCGCGCTTGGTGCGCTCGGCGAGCAGGTCGTAGTACACACGGCCCGTGCACAGGAGCACACGGTTCACCTTGGCCGGGTCGGCCGCCGCGTCCGGGATGACCTCCTGGAAGGTGCCCGAGGTGAAGTCCTCCACCGAGGACGCCGCCGCCTTGAGGCGCAGCAGCTGCTTCGGGGTGAACACCACCATGGGGCGGCGCGGGCGGGCGTACGCCTGGCGACGCAGCAGGTGGAAGTACGACGCCGGCGTGGACGGCTGCGCGACCGTGATGTTGTTCTCGGCGCACAGCTGCAGGAAGCGCTCGATGCGGGCGGACGAGTGGTCCGGGCCCTGGCCCTCGTAACCGTGCGGCAGCAGCATGACCACCGACGACGACTGTCCCCACTTCTGCTCGGCGGACGAGATGAACTCGTCGATCACCGTCTGGGCGCCGTTGACGAAGTCGCCGAACTGCGCCTCCCAGAGCACCAGGGCGTCCGGCCGCTCCACCGAGTAGCCGTACTCGAAGCCGAGCGCGGCGTACTCCGACAGCGACGAGTCGTAGACCCAGAACTTGGCCTGGTCGCCCGACAGGTACAGCAGCGGCGTCCACTCTGCGCCGGTCTCCCGGTCGTGCAGCACGGCGTGGCGCTGCACGAAGGTGCCGCGGCGCGAGTCCTGGCCGGCGAGACGCACCGGGGTGCCCTCGACGAGCAGCGAGCCGAAGGCAGCGAGCTCGCCGAAGCCCCAGTCGATGCCGCCTTCCTTGGCCATGAGCTGGCGCTTCTCGAGCATCTGCGCGAGCTTGGTGTGGACCGTGAAGCCCTCCGGCGGCGTGGTGTGCACGTCGCCGACACGCTGCAGCATCTCCGGCGAGATGGCCGTCTGCCAGCCCACCATCGTCCCGGCGTCCTCACGCTGGGACTCGGGCCGCTCCAGGCCGGCGAGGTGCTCCGTCTGCGGCGCGGGCGTGAACCCGGACTTGGTCTCGGTGAACACCCGCTCGAGCTGCGACTGGTAGTCCTGCAGCGCGCCCTCGGCCTCCTCGACCGTGATGTCGCCGCGGGCGACCAGGTTCTCGGTGTAGAGCTTGCGCACCGAACGCTTGGTCTCGATGAGGTTGTACATCAGCGGCTGCGTCATCGAGGGGTCGTCGCCCTCGTTGTGTCCGCGGCGGCGGTAGCAGACCAGGTCGATGATGACGTCCTGGCCGAACTGCTCGCGGAACGCGAAGGCGAGCTCGGCGGTCCGGACGACGGCCTCGGGGTCGTCACCGTTCACGTGCATGACCGGGACCTGGTAGCCCTTGGCCACGTCGGTCGCGTAGGTGGTCGAGCGGGACGCCGTGGGGCCGGTGGTGAAACCGACCTGGTTGTTGACGACCACGTGGATGGTGCCGCCGGTGCGGTACCCGCGCAGCTGCGACAGGTTCAGCACCTCGGGGACCACGCCCTGGCCCGCGAAGGCCGCGTCACCGTGCACCAGGATCGGCAGCACGGAGAAACCGTCGCCGCCCAGGTCGATGCGGTCCTGCTTGGCGCGCACGATGCCCTCGAGCACCGGGTCCACGGCCTCCAGGTGCGACGGGTTGGCCGCGAGGTAGACGCGCGTGGTGGCGCCGGACTCCGATGTGAACGTGCCCTCGGTGCCGAGGTGGTACTTCACGTCACCCGAGCCCTGGACGCTCTTGGGGTCGAGCTGGCCCTCGAACTCCTTGAAGATCTGGCCGTAGCTCTTGCCCGCGATGTTCGCCAGCACGTTCAGCCGGCCGCGGTGAGCCATGCCGATGCCGACCTCGTCGAGCCCGCCCTCGGCGGCGCGGGACAGGATCGCGTCGAGCAGCGGGATCAGCGACTCGCCGCCCTCGAGGGAGAAGCGCTTCTGGCCCACGAACTTGGTCTGCAGGAACGTCTCGAACGCCTCGGCGGAGTTCAGACGGCGCAGGATGCGCAGCTGGTCCTCGCGCGGCGTCTTCGCGTAGCCGGCCTCCAGGCGCTCCTGGAGCCACTTGCGCTGGCTCGGGTCGGCGATGTGCATGTACTCGATGCCGATGGTGCGGCAGTACGAGTCACGCAGCAGGCCGAGGATGTCGCGCAGCGTCGCCTTGGGCTTGGTGCCGAACCCGGCCGTCGGGAACGTGCGGTCCAGGTCCCACAGCGTCAGGCCGTGGTTCTGGATGTCCAGGTCGGGGTGCTTGCGCTGGCGGTAGGCCAGGGGGTCCGTGTCGGCCATGAGGTGGCCGCGCGAGCGGTACGACTGGATGACCTCGGCGATCTTGGCCGGCTTGGCAGCCTCGACGTCGGCGTCGACCGTGTTGTCGCGCACCCAGCGCACGGGCTCGTACGGGACGCGCAGGGCCGCGAAGACGCGGTCGTAGAACCCGTCCAGACCGAGCAGCTTGTTCGAGATGATCTTGAGGAACTCGCCGGACTGCGCGCCCTGGATGATGCGGTGGTCGTAGGTCGACGTGATGGTCATGACCTTCGAGATGCCCATCCGGGCGAGCTGCTCCTCGGACGCGCCGGCGAACTCCGCCGGGTAGTCCATGGCGCCGACGCCGATGATGGTGCCCTGGCCCTGCATGAGGCGCGGCACCGAGTGCACGGTGCCGATGCCGCCCGGGTTGGTCAGCGAGATCGTGGTGCCCTGGAAGTCCGGCACCGCGAGCTTGTTGCCGCGCGCCTTGCGGACCAGCTCCTCGTAGGCCGCCCAGAACTCGGCGAAGTCGAGTTCCTCGGCCTTCTTGATGCTCGGCACGAGCAGCTGGCGCGAGCCGTCCGGCTTGGCCAGGTCGATCGCGAGCCCGAAGCCCACGTGCGCGGGCTGGTTCACGCCCGGCTTGCCGTCGACCGGTTCGTAGTGGGCGTTCATGACGGGCATGTCGGCCAGCGCCTCGACCAGCGCGAAGCCGATGAGGTGCGTGAACGAGATCTTGCCGCCGCGCCCGCGCTTGAGATGGTTGTTGATGACGATGCGGTTGTCGACCATCAGCTTGGCGGGCACGGCGCGCACGGAGGTGGCGGTGGGGACCTCCAGGGAGGCCTCCATGTTCGTGACCACGCGCGCGGCGGGGCCGCGCAGCTTCTGGATGTCGTCGACGGCGTCCGGGTGCGCCACGGGGCGCTCGAACGTGTCCGCGTAGTGCGTGGTGGGCGGGGTGGCGATCGGGTTCGCCGGGTTGACCTTGGGGTCGGCCGGAAGGCGCTTCTTGCGCACCTTCTGCGCGGCCTCCGAGGCCGCGGTGCCGCCCGTCACCGGGGTCGCGGGCCGCTGGGCGGGCGCCTCCGGGGCGGGGGCCGCCGCCGCGGGAGCAGAGCTCGCCGGTGCTGTGGTGGCAGGTGCCGACGGCGCGGCGGAGGCCGCGGCCTTGGGTGCCGGAGCTGCGGAGCCGTTCTCCGTGGAACCGTTCTCGCCGGGGGTGTAGTCGGCGAAGAAGTCCCACCACGCGGGGTCCACCGCGTTCTTGTCCTTCAGGTACTGCTGGTAGAGCTCGTCCACAAGCCATTCGTTGGCTCCGAATGACGAGCTCGCCACGCTGATCGACTCTGAACCAGCCTTAGGGGACACGCGCGGATCGCCCACCTTCACCACAGTTGCGTTCGTCGCGCGCCACCCTTGTCGCGGCGCGCACAGCCCGAATGTTTTCGGACCCTCCAAGGGTAGGCCCTTTCCACCCGTTGGTGGGTGTGCTCGCGCGGGCGTCGCGGTGGGCCGGGACACCTAGGAGGTGCGTTCGTCATGGTTGTCGCACCCAGTGCAAAACGTGGGCAACGTTGGGACTGGAAGTGGCCAACATGGCGTTACGGCTGTTTGTTCCGGGACGGACGTTCTTTGCGTGTGTGACAGAAATCACGCGACTCCGTCTCACGCTCGGGGTGCCGGCGCCCCTAGGCTTTTCGGTTCCCCGTAGACGTATCCCCGCAGGTCGGACGTACTACGACCGCACCGGACAGGCGCTGGGGGGCGGGATCAGGACGTGTGCGTGGCCGTGACACCCGGTGCCGGGTGTGCCCGCGCGGGGAGCGTGACGCGCATCGTGGCGCCCCGTTCGGAGTCGACCACCTGGACGTGACCGCCGTGCAGCTCAACCGCCCAGCGGACGATGGCGAGGCCGATCCCGGTCCCGCCGCTCGACCCGACGGTGCCGCCGGACGCGCTCCCCGTGCTGTCGGCGTAGGTCTCGGGTGAGGGTGCGTTGCGCCCCCGTCCGTCGCCCGGCGAGCCGGTGCCCCGGACGAACCGCTGGAAGATCCGCTCGCGGTCCGCGGCGGCGATCCCCGGGCCCTCGTCGCTGACCTCGAGGACGATGTCGGACCCGTCGCCAGGGTCCAGGGGATAGGCGTCCAGGCGCACCACGCCGCCCGTCGGGGAGTGCCGGATCGCGTTCTGCAGCAGGTTGATGACCACCTGGTGCAGGCGCTCGGCGTCACCCTCGATGGTGAGGTCCTCCGGCGTGACGTCGACGACGTAGTGCAGGTCCTTCGCGGGGTCCACCATCGAGAGGTCCTCGGCGCAGTGCTCGAGGAAGTCGCCGACGGCGATCGTGCTGACGTTCAGCGCCGACGCTCCCGCCTCGATCCGCGACAGGTCCAGCAGGTAGGTGACCAGCCGGGTCAGCCGTTCGGTCTGGGCGTGTGCCTGCTCCAGCGCGGCGGGCGTGGGCTGCACCACACCGTCGACCATGTTCTCCAGCTGGGCCTGGAGCGCTGCGATGGGGGTGCGCAGCTCGTGCGACACGTTCGCGATCAGGTCGCGCCGCGTCTGCTCCACCGAGGCGAGGTCCTCGGCCATGCGGTTGAAGGCGTGCGCGAGCTGTCCCACCTCGTCGCTGCTCGTGGCGCGCACCCGGCGCGTGTAGTCGCCGTCGGCCATCGCCTGGACGGCAGCGGTGATCTCGCGCAGCGGCGAGGTCATGCCGCGGGCCAGGATCTGCGTGACCAGCAGCGACAGGATGATGGCCAGGGGGAAGGTACGGCTCGGCCCCAGGGACGCCTGCAGGCCGAGCCAGGTGATGAGCACTGCGGCGGTCACGGTGGCCGCGACCAGCACGCCCAGCTTGATCTTCAGCGAGCGCAGCGGGTCGAGCGGCCGCACGTCGGGGACGCGGGGCACGTGCGGTCTCATCGGTTCTCCCGCGTTACTGGTTGGCGGGCGGCTCGAACGCGTACCCCACGCCGTGCACGGTGCGGATCAGGTCCGGCCCGAGCTTGCGGCGCAACGCCTTGATGTGGGAGTCCACGGTGCGGGTGCCGCTGGCGTCCGCCCAGTCCCAGACCTCGGCGAGCAGGCGCTCGCGCGTGAGCACGGTCTTGGGGGAGCCGGCGAGCATGACCAGCAGCTCGAACTCGGTGGGGGTCAGGTGGACCTCCTCGCCGCCGCGGTAGACGCGGCGCTGCGCGCGGTCCACCGTGACGTCGCCCATCATCATGGGCGGGTCCGCGGGGGTCGTGGCGGCGGCCTGCGCGGCCCGGTCCACCCGGCGCAGCAGGGCCTTGATGCGGGCCACGAGCTCGCGCATCGAGAACGGCTTGGTCATGTAGTCGTCCGCGCCGACACCCAGGCCGACCAGCATGTCGGTCTCGTCGTCACGCGCGGTGAGCATGAGGATCGGGGTGGGGTGCTCGGCCTGGATGCGGCGCGTGACCTCCAGCCCGTCGATGCCGGGGAGCATCACGTCGAGCACGACGACGTCGGGGCGCAGCCGGGAGGCGGCGTCGACGCCGGAGAGGCCGTCGCGCGCCACCTCGACGCGCCAGCCCTCTGCGGACAGCCGTTGGGCGATCGCCGTGGCGATCGTCGGCTCGTCCTCCACCACGAGTACGGTCGCGCTCTGCTGGCCGGTAGAGGCTGCGGCCGACGCCGTACCGGGCTGCTGCGGGGCCCCAGACGGCTGGGGGATACCAGATGACATAGGTCAATCATGCCCGTACGAGCCTGGTAAGACCCTGTGGCCAGCCTGAGAGTCGCACCAGAACTGCCTCCGCACCGTCTCCCGGCCCCTGCTCGCGCAGCAGCCGGCGCGGGGTTCCCGCTACGATCTATCGCACGATGACCGAGCGATATCCCGACCGAAAACCCTGGACGATGCCGCACCCCTCCAGCGCCGCCCGGAGCGTGAGATGACCGGCGACTGGATCTTGGTCGCCGTCGGCGTACTTCTCACAGCAGGTACTGCTGTCTTCGTGGCCGGGGAGTTCTCCCTCGTCACCATTGACCCCGCCGTGATCGGCGACTCCGACGACCCGGAGGGCGACAGACCCGGGCGGACCAGGTCCGACCCGCACTCGTCGCTCGGCCACGGCGTACGGGACCGCAGCGTGCGCACCGCCCTGCGGCACCTCTCCACGGAGCTGAGCTCCGCCCAGGTCGGCATCACGCTGACCACGATCCTGCTGGGCTACACGGCTCAGCCGGCGCTGAACTCCCTGCTGTCGGCCGCGTTCGGGGCCTCGTCGGTACCGACCGCCGTCTCCGCCGGGCTCGCGGGCGTGCTGGCCGTGGTGCTGGTGAACGTGTTCTCCATGGTGTGCGGCGAGCTGATCCCCAAGAACTTCGCGCTCTCGGCGCCCCTGGCCACGGCGCGCGTCGTGGTGCCCCTCCAGCGGGCGTTCACCATCGCCTTCAAGCCGCTGATCGCGGTGCTCAACGGTTCCGCCAACGCGCTGCTGCGCCGCCTGGGCGTGGAGCCGCGCGAGGAGCTCTCGGGCGCGCGCTCGGCCTCCGAGCTGGCCTCGCTGGTCCGCCGCTCCGCCGAGGAGGGCACGCTCGAGGAGTCGGTGGCGACGCTCCTGACCAACTCGATCGAGCTCGACACGCTCAGCGCGCGTGACGTGATGACCGACCGCCTGCGCATGTCCGTGGTGGAGCGGGACGCGACGGCGGACGACGTCGTCGCGCTGGCCCGGCGGACCGGGCACTCGCGGTTCCCGGTGATCGGCGAGGACCGGGACGACGTCGTCGGCCTGGTGCACCTGCGGCGCGCCGTGGGCGTGCCGCACGACCGCCGTGGCGAGGTGCCGGCGGCCGCCCTCATGGTGGACGCCCCGCGTGTCCCCGAGACGGTGCGGCTCGGCCCGCTCCTCGTGGAGCTGCGCGGGTTCGGGATGCAGATGGCCGTCGTCGTGGACGAGTACGGCGGCACGTCCGGCGTCGTGACGCTGGAGGACGTCGTCGAGGAGCTGGTGGGGGACGTCGCGGACGAGCACGACCCGCGGCGTGCCGGGGCCTCCCGCGCGGCCGACGGGTCCTGGATCGTGCCCGGCATGCTGCGGCCCGACGAGCTCCAGGAGTACACCGGGATCGAGGTCCCGGAGGGTGCGGCGTACGAGACGCTCGGCGGCCTCGTCATGGCCGAGCTGGGCCGGATGCCCGCCGTCGGCGACGAGGTCGTCGTGGAGCACGGCGGGGGCCATGTGCTCCTGCGGGTGGAGGCCATGGACGGACGTCGTGTCGAGCGGGTCCGTGTACGTCCGGTGCCCGTCGATGCCGAGGTCGAGACCGAGGACGGCGCCCGGCCGGACCGGGCCCGCAGCGAGAAGGGTGCGATCCGATGAGCACGACCACCGCACTCGTGGTCGGCCTCGTGCTGCTCGCGGGGAACGCGTTCTTCGTCGGCGCCGAGTTCGCCGTCATCTCGGCGCGCCGGAGCGCCATCGAGCCGCTCGCGGCGGCGGGCGACCGGCGCGCCGTGACGGTCCTGTGGGCCATGGAGCACGTGTCGCTCATGCTGGCGTGCGCGCAGCTCGGCGTGACCGTCTGCTCCACCGGCCTGGGCATCGTGGCGGAGCCCGCGCTCGCGCACCTCCTGGAGGGGCCGCTGCACGCCCTGGGGGTGAGCGAGGACCTCACGCACCCGATCGCCCTGGTGGTCGCGCTCGCCCTCGTCGTCTACCTGCACGTGGTGCTCGGCGAGATGGTGCCCAAGAACCTCGCCGTGGCCGGCCCGGACAGGGCGGTCATGTGGTTCGGGCCGCCGCTGGTGTTCCTCGGCCGGGTGCTGCGCCCGGTCATCGGGGCCCTCAACTGGGTGGCGAACCACGCGGTGCGCCTCGCGGGCGTGGAGCCCAAGGACGAGGTGGCCTCCGCGTTCACGGCGGAGGAGGTGCAGTCCATCGTGGAGCACTCGCAGGCCGAGGGGGTGCTGCGCGACGAGCAGGGCCTCCTGACCGGCGCCATCGAGTTCTCCAACCGCACCGCGAGCGACGTCATGGTGCCGGTCGCGGATCTGGTGGCCGTCGACGAGAACAGCACGCCCGACGACGTCGAGCGGCTGGTCTCGAAGCACGGCTTCAGCCGGTTCCCCGTGGTCACGCGCCGTCCGGAGGGCGAGGAGCTGGTCGGCTACCTGCACCTCAAGGACGTGCTGTACGCCACCGGGCCGTCGCGCTTCGAGCCGGTGGCGGCGTGGCGGGTGCGTGCGCTGGCCGCCGTCGCCCCGGACGACGAGGTCGAGGACGCGCTGCGCGTCATGCAGCGCTCCGGCTCCCACCTGGCCTGCGTCGAGGACGACGACGGCGACGTGCTCGGCGTGGTCTTCCTGGAGGACATCCTGGAGGAGCTCGTGGGCGAGGTCCGAGACGCCATGCAGCGCCGATGAGGGCGGTCAGGAGGCATGAACAGGAGGCATGAAGAGGTCATGACTGCGACATGCGCGGGTCGAACGATCCATGGGTGGGGGTTGGCAGGCGGCCCGACCCCGGTTAGTGTCGCGTGCGACAGACCTACCGCGAGGGGCCGCGGATACCTGACGACGGAGGACCAGTGGAGTCCACGGCTGTGACGAGCCTGCAGCCTGCTCCCATGACGCGCCGTGCCCGGCGCGAGGCGGAGCAGCAGGCCCAGGCGCTGCGCGCGCAGGGCGTACGAGGCGGGGCGGCGCGTCCCGCGACGCCGCACGTGCCGGTCAACCGGGCTCCCGTGCCGCACCGCGTCCCGGGGCCGCTCACGCCGGCCAACCCGACGCCGCTCGTGCGCGCTGACCCGGCACCGCTCGTGCAGGTCAACCCCGGACCGCTCGTCCCGGCGAACCCGCCGCAGGCCCTGCTCCGGACGCCGGCTCCCCCGGCGGCGCGGCGTGCCACGTCGTTCGAGCAGGTGGTCACCGGGCCCATCACCCGGCCCGCACGGCCGACGTCGTCCTTACCTGCCGGGCAGCGGATCGTGTCCCGGGCCGCGGTGATCGGCACGCTGGCCGCCGCCACCATCGCCGCGCCGTTCGTCCAGGGCGCGGCGCACTCCGGTCAGTCGCCGTTCGACGTCGAGGCGCCGCGCACGGGGCCGAACGTGCTGGACCTCGTGACGCAGCCCGCGGAGCGTCCGGAGACCTCCCGGTCGGTGGTGCGCGCCGAGGCCATCACCCGCCCGGAGTCGGCCGCGAGCCGCACCCTGGACCGCAGCCCGCTGCCCGACTGCGACCCCAACGCTCCCGTGGACGGCACCAACGGCAGGCTCGCCGACCACTCGCTGTGCGAGCTGTGGCAGGCGGGGGAGTACCTCCGGCCCGACGCCGCGCTGTCGCTCAGCGCGCTCAACGAGTCCTTCCGGGCGTCGTTCGGCCGCGAGATGTGCCTCGTCGCGAGCTACCGCGACCTGGACACGCAGTACGAGCTCAAGGCGTCGCGCGGCTACTTCGCCGCGTCACCCGGCACGTCCATGCATGGCTGGGGCCTGGCGATCGACCTCTGCTCCAAGGAGACCGGGGACAGCGAGGTCTTCTCGTGGCTCTGGGCCAACGCCCCGTCCTACGGCTGGCAGAACCCCTCGTGGGCGCAGCTGGGCGGCAGCAAGTACGAGCCCTGGCACTGGGAGTTCGTGTCCGGCGTGACCGAGATGGGCGAGTGGCACGGGTAGACCCCGTCGATGCCTGTGAGGCGTAGGCCTCAGAGGCGCAGGTGGGTGTTCGGCCCGAAGTCCTGGCGGAACATGGGTCCGGTGCGCTCCAGCTCCGCGGCGAACGCGGGCGCCCAGCCGCTGTAGGGCTCCATGGCGAGCGACTCGTTGGAGAACCGCCGGTCGTCGGTGATCTCGGTGACGCAGAAGTCCGGGATCTGCAGGCCGGTGACCGGGCCGGAGCGTTCGCACTCGGCCACCACGAGCGGGTGGTTGGCGCCACCGAACACGTCGATCGACCAGCCGTCCGCCCCGAGCCAGGCCGCGTACCGGACCTTGACCACGGGCGCCCCGCCGCGCTGGACCAGCTCGACGCCTATGCTCGGCTCCAGCTGCCGCTCCGCCTCGTAGCGCGTGCCGCCGGCCGCCGGACCCTTCACCGTGACGGCCGCGAAGTCGATGTCGCCCTTGTGCGCCCGCAGGATCTCCGCGGGGTCGGTCTCCCCGGTCAGGTCGGCGTCGATGTCACCGGCCTGGACACGGACGCGGAGGGCATAACCGTCGTCGGCCAGGAAGTACGACTGCACGATGAGGGCGGGCGCGTCCCGGAGCTCCTCCGGGAGGTCGCGCACGAAGAACCGGCGCTCGAACTCGAAGTCGGCGTACCCGCGGTCGGCGTCGGTCGGGGCAGCCTCGTCGAAGCGATCGTCGCTCATGAGAGATCCCTCGCCATGCTCGGCAGATGATGCTCGGTCAGACCTCGGCAGACGGTTGTCTGCAGATGCTCCAAGAAGTCTACGCAACCGGTCCGGCGTGCGGCAGACCGCCCTGCACGAACTCGTTCAGGGCGGCCGAGATCTCCTCCGGGCGGCCGGCGATGCTCCCCGGCTTGAGGACCACGGGCGTCCCCACCAGCGCGGTGTTGGCCGAGGCCGCGATGCGGCGCACCACGGTGCGCTGCCGCACGACCACCGCCCTCGGGTCGGCGACGTCCACCGCGAGCACGCGCTGGAAGGCCAGCCGGGACTCGCGGACACCGGTGACCTCCGACCAGAGCACCTGCTCGACCCCGAAATTGGGCAGCCAGTCGGTGAGACCGTCGTGGTCGAGCGTGAGCACGGGCCAGGTGGGTAGCAGCAGGCGGCGCACCACGAGGAGCCCCAGGCCGGTGAAGACCAGCACGCCGATGGCGCTCACCGAGACGGTGAACAGCGCGGCGGGGGAGCCGCTGACCTGCGCCGCGTCGAAACCGAGGCGGACGCCGACGACGCACAGCACCACCAGCACGAGCGTCGTCAGGGCGAGCGTCAGGACGTGCGCGCGGGACGGGTAGAAGTCCACGGACTCGTCGGGCATACCGGGACACTATCGGCCGGAAGTAACGAATCGGTAGCTGGGGTTCGAGTGCGTCAGCCGATCAGCAGCCGGGCTCCTGCCAGGGCCGTCGCGACCAGCACGGCGGTGCTGAACACCGGGCCGGAGATGCGGTGCGCCACCAGCCGACCGAGCAGCAGGCCGGCGACCATGCCGGGAAACAGGACGAGAGAGACGCGCAGGGACTCGGGCGAGACAAGGCCCAGCGTGGTGCTGAAGGGAAGCTTCGCGACGTTGATCGTGAGGAAGAACAGCGCGACGGTGCCGAGCAGCCCGGCCCTCGAGACTCCGGCTCGCAGCAGGTAGAGGCTCATGGGCGGGCCGCCTGCGTTCGCGATCATGGTGGAGAGGCCCGCCGTGGCGCCCAGGGCGGTGCGGATGATCCGGTCGCGGAGGGGGACGGATGCCGTGTCCGGCGGGGCCGGTGCCGGGCGTCGGGCCGCCCGGCGCGCGGCGACCTGGCGGACCAGGTCGCCCAGGCCGGCCACGAGGAGCAGCGCACCGACGGCCCGGGCGCCGGCATCCGGGGGAGCCCAGCGCAGGGCAGCGAACCCCGCCAGGATCCCGAGGGTGACACTGGGTACGAGCGCACGCAGCACACTCCACCGCACGTCCCGGCCGTAGGTGCTCACCGCGACGAGGTCGCCGACGATCAGGAGCGGCAGGGCGACGCCGGCGGCCGGGACCGGCGGGAGCACCGAGGCGATGACGGCGGCGCCGAGCGCGCCCAGGGGCGGCAGGCCGGTCTTGGCCAGGCCCATGAGAAGCGTGGCGATCGTTCCGCCCACGATGACGGGGACCGTGAGGTCCAGTGCGGTGTCCATGGCGAAGGGGACTCTACGGGTGGCGGACCACTCCCTGCGGTCGAGCAATACGCTACATACACGTATCGTTTTTGGGTGAGGATCGAACACACATGACGGCCGGGCTGCGCCGAGCACCGGGCCGCCCGCGCAACACCGAGGCCGACGGCGCCGTCCTGGACGCGGCACTTGACCTGATTGCCGAGTCGGGCGTCGACGGCGTGAGCATCGAGCAGGTCGCGAAGCGGGCAGGCGTCGCGCGCACCACCGTCTACCGGCGCTACGCGACGCGCGACGACCTGGCCATCGCGGCGCTCGTCGCGAACGAGGCGGCGGTGCTGGTCTCGTTCCAGCTGCCCGAGGACCCGTCGCCCGCCGACCTGATCGACACCTGGTCGGTCGGGCTGAGCACGCCCCGGGCGCGGCGGCTGCTGCGCCGCATGATGTCGGTGCCGCGGGACCGACCCAAGCTCTGGGCCGCGTTCCGCAGGGCGAGCGTCGACTCGCGCGACCAGGGCGTTCACGATCTGCTGCTGCGGGCGCAGGAGCGGGGCGACCTCGCCGCGGATGCCGACCTCGAGATGGTCCAGTCCCTGATCACAGGCGCAGTCGCGGTGCACCTCACGAACTACACCGACGACACGCCGGCCGAGGAGGTCGCCGCGTACCTGTGGCGGGTGCTGCGGACCATCGGGTTCCGCGTGCCGGCGTCGGGCGTGGTGTAGTCGCGGCCTGGTCTGCGATCGGAACGAGACCTCTTGATCTCACGCGCCGCCTTCTTCGTGCCTGGCGCCGGTCTGCCCGGATGCCCGCCCCGATGTGTGCGCGGGCCCACGCGGTGAGTGCTGTGGTGGGGAAGCCGGCGGGAACAGACCTTGCTCGGGGTGCAAAAAATGCCCCTCACCTGGCGAAATGCCTGGTGAGGGGCGCTGTGCGCCTGAAGGGACTCGAACCCCCGACCTTCTGCTCCGGAGGCAGACGCTCTATCCACTGAGCTACAGGCGCGTGGCCGAAGACGATGCGTGATACCTCTGCTCGTAACGGCCGAAACGAGACTACCAGGTGACCGGCGCGGATCACGCATCGAATGGTGTGACCCCGTGCGGCGGGCGCGGGTGGGCCAGAGGGCCCGGTAGCAGGCAGAGGACCGGAGGCGCCAGATTGTTGCGTTCCCGGGGTGTGGAAAGCGTGGGCCGGGTGTCGGCGGACCCCCGTAGAATCGATCCGTGACACCTACCGAGCTCTCCGAAGCACTCAGTGCTGCCCTCGCCGCGGCCGTCGCCGACGGCACCCTCGCCCTGCCCGCCGACGCCGTCCCGGCGTCGGTCCACGTGGAGCGACCCCGGCAGCGAGAGCACGGAGACTGGGCCACGAACGTCGCCCTGCAGCTCGCCAAGAAGGCTGGCACCACGCCGCGCGCGCTCGCGGAGGACCTGGCGGCTCGCCTCACGGCGGCCCCGGGCATCGCGTCCGTGAGCGTGGCCGGCCCCGGCTTCCTCAACATCACGCTCGACGCCGCCGCCGCGGGCGAGCTGGCGCGCACCATCGTCGAGGCAGGTGCCGGGTACGGCCGGGGCGACGCCCTGGCCGGCCAGGTGATCAACCTCGAGTTCATCAGCGCCAACCCGACCGGTCCGCTGCACATCGGGCACACCCGGTGGGCCGCGCTGGGTGACTCGCTGGGGCGCATCCTTCGCGCGGCCGGCGCCGACGTGACCGCCGAGTACTACATCAACGACGCCGGTGCCCAGATGGACCGGTTCGGCGAGTCCGTGCTGGCGCGCGCCACAGGCGGTGAGGTGCCCGAGGGCGGCTACCGCGGCGAGTACGTCAAGGAGCTCGCGGCCAAGGTGCTCGCGGACCGCCCCGACCTGCCGGAGCTGGCGCACGACGAGGCGGTCGCCGTCGCACGCGAGGCCGGGTACGCGCATCAGCTCGCGGAGATCCGCGAGGTTCTGGAGGGCTTCGGCGTGCACTTCGACGTCTGGTTCTCGGAGCGCGACCTGCACAGCTCGGGTGCCGTCGAGAAGGCCGTGGCGCGCCTGCGGGAGCAGGGGCACGTCTTCGACCAGGAGGGTGCGGTCTGGCTGCGCACCACCGACTTCACGGACGACAAGGACCGCGTCATGGTCCGCGCGAACGGCGAGCCCACGTACTTCGCCGCTGACGCCGCGTACTACCTGTCCAAGAAGGACCGCGGGTTCCCCGGCAAGATCTACCTGCTGGGCGCCGACCACCACGGCTACGTCAACCGCCTCAAGGCCATCGCGGCCTGCGCGGGGGACGACCCGGAGACCAACATCGAGGTGCTGATCGGCCAGCTCGTGAACGTCGGCGGCGCCAGGCTCTCCAAGCGCGCCGGCAACATCATCGAGCTGCGCGACCTGGTCGACTGGATCGGTAAGGACGCCGTGCGCTACTCCCTGGCCCGCTATCCCGCGGACACGCCGCTGGAGCTGCAGGGCGAGGACATGATCAAGCAGTCCAACGACAACCCGGTCTTCTACGTCCAGTACGCGCACAGCCGGACCGTCCAGATCGGCGCCAAGGCCGTCGAGCGCGGTGTGCGCCGGGTGGACGGGTTCGACCCGTCATACCTGTCGCACGCCTCCGAGACGGCGCTCATCGGGCGCCTGACGGAGTTCCCGCGGATCGTCGCGCAGGCCGCCGAGCTGCGCGAACCGCACCGGGTGGCGCGCTACCTGGAGGCTCTCGCGGGCGACTTCCACGCCTGGTACAACGACGACGAGAAGCTGCGTGTCACGCCGTACCCGGACGAGGAGGTCACGGACGCGCACCGGGCTCGCCTGTGGCTGAACGACGCCGTCCGTACGGTGCTCGCCAACGGCCTGGACCTGCTGGGCGTGAGCGCTCCGGAGCGGATGTGACCGGCGCGCCCTGGTCGAGCGGCGTCGGCCGGCTGCCGGACGGCGGTCTCGCGGTCGCGGGCGTCGACGTCCGCGAGCTCGCCGCCCAGCACGGCACGCCCGCGTACGTGCTGGACGAGTCCGACTTCCGGATGCGGGCCCGCGCGTACCGCACCGCGTTCGAGGCGGCGTTCGGCGCCGTGGGCGCGGGGGTGGACGTGTACTACGCCGGCAAGGCCCTGCTCACGGTGGCCGTCGCACGCTGGGCGCGCGAGGAAGGGCTGCGGGTCGACACCGCGTCGAGCGGCGAGCTCGCCGTCGCGCTGCGGGCCGAGGTTCCCGGGGCCGAGATCGGCCTGCACGGTAACAACAAGTCCGACGCGGAGATCCTGCGGGCGCTCGACGCCGGCGTGGGTCGCATCATCGTGGACTCGCTGGTCGAGATCGAGCGGGTCGCCCGCCTCGCGGGCGACCGCGGTGTCACGGCTCCCGTGATGGTCCGGGTGACCACCGGTGTGCACGCGGGCGGGCACGAGTACATCGCGACGGCGCACGAGGACCAGAAGTTCGGGCTGTCGGTCAACGCGGGGGCCGGGGTGGAGAGCCCTGCGATGGCCGCGCTGCTGGAGGTGCTGAAGCACCCCGAGCTGAGGCTGCTCGGCATCCACTCGCACATCGGTTCCCAGATCCTCGACCCCGACGGCTTCGAGGCCGCCGCGCGTGTGGTGCTGCGCCTGCGCTCCGACCTCGCTGAGCGTTCGGGCGTCCTGGTCGACGAGGTCGACCTCGGCGGCGGCTACGGCATCGCCTATCTACCGGGCGAGGTCGCGCTCGACCCGGAACGGGTGGCCAAGGACATCGCGCAGTCGGTGGCCGGCGTCTGCCAGGAGCTGGGCACCAGCCTGCCGCGGTTCTCGATCGAGCCGGGCCGCGCGATCGTGGGCCCCGCGGGCCTCACGCTCTACACGGTCGGCACCGTCAAGCCCGTCACGGTCTCGGCCGACGGCAGTGCGGACTTCACACGCACCTACGTGTCGGTCGACGGCGGCATGAGCGACAACATCCGCCCGGCCCTGTACGGGGCGGCGTACCACGCGGAGGTCGTAGGCCGTTCGTCCACGGCCGAGACCGTGCTGGCGCGCGTCGTGGGCAAGCACTGCGAGTCCGGCGACATCGTGGTGCACGAGGTGCGGCTCCCGGGCGACGTGCGCGAGGGCGACCTGCTCGCCGTGGCCGCGACGGGCGCCTACGGGCGCTCCATGGCGTCCAACTACAACATGCTGCCGCGCCCGCCCGTGATCGCGGTGTCCGACGGCGCGTCGCGGGTGCTCGTGCGCCGCGAGACCGAGGACGACCTGCTGGGGCTGGACCAGGGCTGACGCCTGCGGCCCCGGGCGCGCGCCCGGGGCCGAGGTCCGTCAGACGTTCTGGGCGTCGTCGACGTGGCAGCCCTCCGAGGCGTCGCCGTAGTCGTCGATGTGGCCCTGGACCTGCTTGTTCAGGTCCGCGATCTGGACGCTCAGCTCGTCGATCTCGGTGGCGATGGTCTCGGCGGCTGCGAGCTCGCGCGCGTTGATGGCGGCCATGAAGTCGTTCAGGCCCTCCAGGTACACGACGGTCTTCTCGTCGAGCTTCGAGGCGACCTCAAGCATCGCGTCGGCGTCGTCGATCGCGCCGATGCAGGCCTTCGCCGTGCTCTCGGCACGCGACCTGGCCGTCTCCAGCTCGTCGATCGTGGCCGTGGCGTCGGCGAGCTGTTCCTCGGCGCCCGCCAGATCGGCGGAGAGCGACGTCGCGCGCTCCTCCCAGCCGGCCGCCGAGGTCACGCCGAGGGCGCCCCACACGATCGACGCGACGAGCAGCACTGCCAGCACGAGCGTGACGGCATGGGTCTTGAGAAAGGCCACCGTGCGCTCGGCCCTTCGCGACGCGACAGGTGTGGGCGCGGGCGCGGGCGCGGGCTCAGGTGCGGTCGTGGGCTCGGGCTCGGGCGCGGCCTCGAGCTGGGCCTGGGCGGGCTCCGGTGATGCGGTGGTGTCAGAGGCGGGATGCGCGCTCTCGTGGTCGGACATGCGGGCACCGTATCGGCAGAAATCGACGAAAACGGGCACGTAGGGCCTGCTGCCCGAAGTTCACCCGCCTGCGTGGAGGCAGGACCCGAAGCCCGACGCCGGGCCGGCCGACCCCTGGGGTGGTGGGGCGGTGAGAGAGAACGGCGGCCGGCGCGACGTCGGGCAGCTTCGGGTACCTCAGGGCCGGTCGACCGGCGAGTCCACCAGGTACCCCTGGTAGGCGGGGTTCGTCAGGAACGCGGGGAAGTCGTCCCGCAGGGCGACCTCACGGAAGATCGCCGCCGCGTCGTCGAGCCGGTTACCCTGCTCCTGCGGCAGCGCGGCCACCACGTCGCGCAGGATGGTCTCGACCCGCTCCCGGGTCACCGGCAGCTGGTCGTCGTGCGTCACGGTGCCCGAGGCGATCCACTGCCACACCTGCGACCGAGAGATCTCGGCCGTCGCGGCGTCCTCCATCAGGTTGTCGAGCGCCGCAGCTCCGGTACCGCGGAGCCAGGCGTCGAGATACCGGACGGCCACCGAGACGTTCGACCGCAGCCCGGCCGACGTCACCGTCGCCCCGGCGCGGCGCGCCGAGGCCACGTCGAGCAGCTCGTGCTGTCCCACGGAGACCTCCGGCCGCCGGCGCGAGACCTGGTTCGGCGCGTCCCCCAGGACGGCGTCGAACTCGGCCTCGGCCACCGGGATCAGGTCGGGGTGGGCCACCCACGTGCCGTCGAAGCCGTCGCCGGCCTCCCGCCGCTTGTCAGCGGCGACCTGCTGGAACGCCTGGCGCGTGACCTCAGGGTTGCGCCGGTCCGGGATGAACGCGCTCATGCCCCCGATGGCGTGTGCACCCCGCTTGTGGCAGGTGGCGACGAGCAGCTCGGTGTAGGCGCGCATGAACGGGGCGGTCATGGTGACCTGCCCACGGTCGGGCAGCACGTAGGAGTCACCGCGGGTGCGGAAGCACTTGATCACCGAGAACAGGTAGTCCCAGCGGCCGGCGTTCAGCCCTGCGCAGTGCTCGCGCAGCTCGTAGAGGATCTCCTCCATCTCGAACGCCGCGGGCAGCGTCTCGATCAGCACGGTGGCGCGGATCGTGCCCCGAGGGATGCCCAGCGCGTCCTGCGCCACCTCGAACACCTCGTTCCACAGCCGCGCCTCCTTGTAGCCCTCGAGCTTGGGCAGGTAGAAGTACGGGCCGCGACCCCGGGCGATCAGCTCGGCGGCGTTGTGGAAGAAGTAGAGCCCGAAGTCCACGAGGCTGCCGAGCGCACTGCTCGTGATGCCGTTCGCATCCGTGTACCGCAGGTGGGCCTCGTCGAGGTGCCACCCGCGCGGGCGGAAGACGATGGTCGGCAGGTCCACGAGGTCCGTGGACCGCAGCGTGTACTCCTTGCCCGCCTCGTTCGTGAAGCTGAGCGTGCCGCGGATCGCGTCGTGGAGCGACAGCTGCCCCTCGACCACGTTGGGCCACGTCGGGCTCGACGCGTCCTCGGCGTCGGCAAGCCAGCACCGGGCACCGGAGTTGAGCGCGTTGATGGTCATCTTCGGGTCGGTGGGCCCCGTGATCTCCACGCGGCGGTCCTCCAGGCCCGGCGCGCGGCGCGATCCCGCGACCTGCCACTGCGGGTCGTCACGGACGGGCCGGGTCGACGCGCGGAAGTCCGGGTCGCTCCCGTCGGCGATGTCCTGGCGGCGCAGCTGACGCTGCGCGATCAGCTCGTCGCGGGCACTGTCGAACCGGTCGTGGAGCAGGGCGAGGAAGCCCAGGGCGTCGGGCGTGAGGATCTCGCCGTACCGTGCGCCGACAGGGCCGGTCACGGTGATGACGCCCCTGCGGGCGCCCGCCCGCGACGCGCCCACGCCACCGCTCGGCAGGGAGCTGGGCGCCGTGCTGCGGGCGGGGGCGGTGCGGGTGCGCGACGCCGGTGGGACACCGATCCCGGCGAGACCGGCGTCGGAGTCGTAGGGACTGGTGCTCTGGGCCCGGGTGTCGATCGTGGCGGTCATCAGAACTGCGCCGTCTCGGTCGAACCGGCCAGGGCGGTGGTGGCGGAGTCGGGGTTGAGCGTCGTCGTCACGCGGTCGAAGTAGCCGGTACCCACCTCGCGCTGGTGCTTCGTGGCGGTGTAGCCGCGCTCCTCGGCGGCGAACTCCTTCTCCTGCAGCTCCACGTACGCCGTCATCTGCTCACGGGCGTAGCCGTGGGCCAGGTCGAACATGGAGTAGTTCAGGGCGTGGAAACCGGCCAGGGTGATGAACTGGAACTTGAAGCCCATGGCGCCCAGCTCGCGCTGGAACTTGGCGATCGTGTCGTCGTCGAGGTGCTTCTTCCAGTTGAACGACGGCGAGCAGTTGTAGCTCAGCATCTGGTCCGGGAAGTCGGCCTTGACGGCCTCGGCGAACTTGCGGGCCAGCTCGAGGTCCGGCGTGCCGGTCTCCATCCAGATGAGGTCGGAGTACGGCGCGTAGGCCTTGGCCCGGGCGATGCACGGCTCGATGCCGTTGGTCACCTTGTAGAAGCCCTCGCTGGTGCGCTCGCCGGTGATGAACGGCAGGTCGCGCTCGTCGACGTCGGACGTGATCAGGGTTGCTGCCTCGGCGTCGGTGCGGGCGATCACGATGGACGGCACGTCGGCGACGTCGGCCGCGAGCCGGGCCGCGTTCAGGGTGCGCACGTGCTGCTGCGTCGGGATCAGCACCTTGCCGCCCAGGTGGCCGCACTTCTTCTCCGAGGCGAGCTGGTCCTCCCAGTGCACGCCGGCGGCGCCCGACTGGATCATCGACTTCATCAGCTCGTACGCGTTGAGCGGGCCGCCGAAGCCGGCCTCGGCGTCGGCCACGATCGGAGCGAGCCAGTCGCGGGTGGGGGTTCCGTTCTCGGACACGTCGATCTGGTCGGCGCGCAGGAGGGCGTTGTTGATCCGGCGGACCACGGCGGGCACGGAGTTGGCCGGGTAGAGCGACTGGTCGGGGTAGGTCTGCCCCGAGAGGTTCGCGTCACCGGCGACCTGCCAGCCGGACAGGTAGATGGCCTGCAGGCCCGCCTTGACCTGCTGCACCGCCTGGTTGCCCGTCAGCGCACCGAGGGCATTGATGTAGTCCTCCTCGTGCAGCTGCTTCCAGAGGCGCTCCGCCCCGCGGCGGGCGAGCGTGTTCTCCTCGCCGACCGAACCACGCAGGGCGACGACGTCCTCGGCGGTGTAGGTGCGCTCGATATCGGCCCAGCGCGGGTCGGACTCCCAGGACTGCTGCAGCTCGGCGGACGTCTGCACCTGGTCGCCGGCGCGCACCGGTGTCGATGCGGTCGTCGCGGACACGGTCGCCTCTGACGTGGAATCGATGGTGGGTGCGCTCATGGCGGTCTCCTTCTCGGGGAACGTCGTCACCGCGCCTGCCGGGTGACGTGTTACGACCTTCTGCCCTGCGCAACCCCGTTCTCAAGCAGAACTCAGTAGAAAATTCGATGTTCTTCTGTTGATCGGAAGGGGTGGTGTATGTCACCCTCAGTCATGGCCGGAACAGGCGGGAATGGCAGAACCGTGCGAAACGCGGCTTCCTCACGTCCTTCGCAGAGCGCCGCAGGGCGGACATCGGAGCTTCGCGCGCCCGAGGCCGAGCCGGATGCGCTCACCATCGGGCGCCGCATCCGGCACCTGCGCACCAGCAAGGGCATGACGCTCGACGACCTCGCCGCGGCGATCGACCGTGCGCCGTCGCAGGTCAGCACGCTGGAGAACGGGAAGCGGGAACCCAAGTTCTCGCAGCTCCAGGCCATCGCGCGGGCGCTGGGCGCCGGCGTGGACGACCTCCTCTCGGCGGAGCCGCCGTCGGAGCGGGACGCGCTGGAGATCGAGCTCGAACGCGCGCAGCGCGGCCCGCTGTTCGCGTCGCTCGGTGTGGAGGGCGTGCGCATCGGCAAGTCCCTGCCGCACGACGCGCTGGTGACCATCCTGTCGCTCTACCGCGAGCTCGAGCGGCTGCACACCGAGCGAGCGGCCACCCCGGAGGAGGCCCGCCGGGCCAACGGTGAGCTGCGCGACGAGATGCGCGCCAAGGACAACTACCTGCCGGAGCTGGAGCAGGTCGCGAAGGCCCTGCTCGCCGACGTCGGGCACACCTCGGGGCCGCTTCCGCAGCGGATGGCCGCCGAGATCGCGGCGCACCTCGGCTTCACGCTGCACTACGTCAGCGACCTGCCGCACTCGACGCGTTCGGTCATCGACACGCGGAACCGGCGCGTCTACCTGCCGTCCAAGGGGTTCCGTGGGCGGTCGAACACCCGGTCGGCCCTGCTGCAGGCCCTGGCCTCGCACGTGCTGGACCACACCGAGCCGGCCGACTACGGCGAGTTCCTGCGCCAGCGCGTCGAGGCGAACTACCTGGCGGCGGCCCTCATGGTCCCGGAGAAGCCCGGCGTGAAGTTCCTGCGCGAGGCCAAGGACGAGCGCGCCATCGCGATCGAGGACCTGCGCGACGCCTTCGGGGTGTCGTTCGAGACCGCTGCCCACCGGTTCACCAACCTGGCCACGCGGCACCTGGGCATCCCGGTGCACTTCATGAAGGTCCACGAGTCGGGGATCCTGCACAAGGCGTACGAGAACGACGGGGTGCGCTTCCCCGCGGACGCGCTGGGCGCCGTCGAGGGGCAGCACGTGTGCAAGCAGTGGACGGCGCGCCGGGTGTTCGACGTCGAGGACCGGTTCAACCCGTACGCCCAGTACACCGACACGGCGTCAGGCACCTACTGGTGCACGTCGCGTGTGGAGAACACGGCGGACGGCGCGTTCTCCGTGTCCGTCGGCGTGCCGTTCGCCCACGTCAAGTGGTTCGAGGGACGCGAGACCACGGAGCGCAAGGCCTCACGGTGCCCCGACGAGTCGTGCTGCCGCCGCCCGCCCGAGGAGCTCTCGGCCAGATGGAACGACTTCGCGTGGCCCTCGGCGCGCCCCCACGCGTCGATGCTGGCGGCGATGCCCTCGGGCGCGTACCCCGGGGTGGAGACCACGGAGGTCTACCGGTTCCTGGAGCGGCACGCGCCCGAGGGCTGAGTGCGGCACGCGCCCGAGGGCTGAGTGCGGCACGCGCCCGAGGGCTGAGTGCGGGTGTCAGCCGCTCAGCACGACGTCACCAGGTCGAACACCCCCTCCGACGTCTCGCGCAGAGTCGTCACGGTCGCGTTGCCCTGGCCCAGGTAGTCCAGCGAGCCGACGGCGTAGAACGGGTTGTACGGGTTGATGCCGTACGACGTCGCCCGGCCCGCGGCCTGGTGCTGGGCGTTCGACGCCGCACCGCAGAACAGCCCGGGCGGGTCCGTCGGCGGGTCCGTCGGCGGGTCGGTGGGTGGGTCGGTCGGCTCCGCCGACCGGTCCACGCGCCGGTTGGTGTCGAAGAAGAAGTCCGTGACGTAGGCCGGGTAGTTCACGGAGCTCGTCGTGATGTACGAGCCGCCCGGGCCACCGCCCGCGGGCCAGGCGTGGCCCACGTTCGAGTTGGTGATCAGGGAGACGCGGGGCCCGGCGGCGTCGGACCACAGGGTGCCCGAGCCGGCGGTGTTGCTGCCGGGCAGCCCCGCCAGGGAGAACGACGACTGCGTGGAGGCGCCGTAGATGCCCGCCATGACCTGCGCGTTCAGTGTGTTGTAGCCGGTCGCCACGGTGGTGTCGGACGAGCCGTGGACCACCGAGGTCACCTGGGTGGCGAAGCCGGGTGAGCCGGTCGAGGCGAAGTTCCGGCAGGTGGTCGTCGCCTGCGTCTGGGTGGTCGCGACGTACCCGATCTGGCCGGACGTGGTGCCGACGGTCGGGCCGGCGTTGATGCCGATCCCCGCGAAGACGTCGGGGGCCAGGCAGCCCATCACCATGGCCTCGCCGCCGCCGGACGAGAGACCCGTGAGGTACACCTGGTTCGGGTCGATCCCGAGGGCGGAGTCCCCGAGCAGGTCGTCGACGAGCTGCAGCAGGTTGTCGTCGTGGCGCGCGGGGTTGGACCGCGAGTGGGACGTGTCGTAGTAGTCCCAGCAGCCGAGGAGCACGCCGCCGTTCGGCGCGGCCGGGACGGCCACGACCATGCCGTGCTCGTCGGCCGTCGTGGCCCAGTTGCCTCCGGTCCGCAGGGCGCCGGCCGTCTGCACGCACCCGTGCAGGTTGATCATCAGCGCGCGGCCCGCGGCCAGCGCGGGGGACGACGTCGGCACGTACAGCTGGGTGGTCATGCCGCCGGCGGTCCGGGACGACCAGGACCCGGCGGCGACGGCGTCCGGCCTGGTCACCGTGGTTCCGGTTGTCGTGGCCGGGCCGGCGACGGCGACGACGGCGGGTGCGGTCAGTGCGAGCGCCACGGCCACGACCCAGGCGTAGGTACGCCTGCGGGGCCGACGCCGGGGCGGGCGCGGGGATGGGTGTGTCATGCGAACCTCCACGTCGAGGTCGTGCCGCCGGGCGCTCCGTTGCGCCGGGTCGGCCGGACATCCGGGACATTAGGTGCGACCTGAATCACCTGTCAAGAGTGTGCGGCTTGACACGGGATGTCCAGGTCGTCCACTATCTCCGCAACCTGAATCGCCTCTCAGGTTTGGGCGCGAGGCCTGCACCGACGAGCGGCGACGACTACCCGAAGAAGGGCAGAGTCATGCGGACGAAGAAGTCCCTGATGGCCGTCGCCGCGGCAGCGGTGACCGGCCTGACGCTCGCGGCCTGCGCGCCGACCGGCGCCGGCACCACCGGCAGCAGCGACGGCGGTGGCGAGAACACCGCGCCGGTCGACATCGGCATCGTCTACTCGGAGTCCGGCCCGCTCGCCGCCTACGGCGCGGCGTACAAGGAGGGCTTCGAGGCCGGCCTCGACCATGCGACCGGCGGCACCGGCGAGATCGGCGGACGGGAGCTCAACGTCACGTTCCACGACGACGCGGGCGACCCGGAGAAGGCCGTCTCGCAGGCCAAGGACCTGATCGGCAAGGGCTACCAGATCCTGGGCGGCACCGTCGTCTCCGGTGTGGCCCTGCCCCTGGCCGAGCAGGCCGCGCAGAACAAGGTGCTCTACGTCTCCGGCCCGGCCGCCGTCGACTCGCTCACCGGCATCAACCGGTACACGTTCCGCAGCGGACGCCAGTCCTTGCAGGACGTCGCCACGGCCGGCACCTTCGTGGACCCGGCCGGTGCGCGCGTGGTCGTCTTCGCGCAGGACAACGCGTTCGGCCAGGGAAACCTCGCCGCCGTCGAGTCCGTGCTCGGGGCGCAGGGCGCGGAGGTCTCGTCGGTGCTGGTACCCGAGGACGCCACCGAGTTCACGCCGTTCGCCAAGAAGGTGCTCGATGCCGATGCGGACATGGTGTTCGTGGCCTGGGCCGGTGCGACCACGGGTGCGATGTGGCAGGGCCTGGACCAGCAGGGCGTGCTCGATGGGACCACGGTGGTCACCGGCCTGGGCGACGTCGCCACCTACGGCGCGTACGGCGACGCCGCGGAGAAGGTGAGCTTCCTCAACCACTACTTCCCGGGCGCCGCGGGCACCGAGACCGAGACCGTGATGCTGGACGCCGTCGAGGCGGCCGGCGGGACGCCGGACCTGTTCACGCCCGACGGCTTCGTGGCGGCGCAGATGATCGCGCACGCCGTGGAGGAGGGTGCGGGCGACGTCGAGGCCATGGTGGACTCCCTCGAGGGCTACACGTTCGAGGGCCCCAAGGGCGAGACGACGGTCCGGGCGTCGGACCACGCCCTGATCCAGCCGATGTACCAGGCCCGGCTGGTCGCGGACGGCGACACCTGGCGGCCCGAGCTGGTCGACGTCGTCGACGGCGAGTCCGTCGCGCCGGCCGAGGCGACCGAGTAGTGGCGGCGGGTGGTGGGCCGATGCTCGAGGTGGCGGACCTGGGGCTGACGATCGGCGGGGCAAGAATCCTCGCCGGGGTCGACCTCCAGGTGGGGCGTGGCGAGCTCGTGGGGGTGATCGGACCGAACGGCGCGGGCAAGACCACGCTGTTCAACCTGGTCAGCGGTATCCACCGGGCCACGAGCGGCCGTGTGCTCCTGGACGGCCGGGACGTGACCACGGCTTCGGTCGCGACACGGGCCCGGGCCGGGCTGGGCCGAACGTTCCAGACGTCCAGCCTGTTCCCGAGGCTGTCGGTCACCGAGAACGTCCGGCTCGCCACCCAGCGCCGACTCGGCGGCAGCCTGTCCGTGCTGAGCTTTCCCCGGCGTGGTGACGGCGCCTCGGCGGAGGCCGCCGAGCACCTCACGACGGTGGGCCTGGCCCATCGGGCGGACGTCGCGGCGGGCGACCTCTCCCACGGCGACAAGCGCAAGCTCGAGATCGCCGTGCTCCTGGCGATGGACTCGTCGGTGCTCCTGCTGGACGAGCCGATGGCGGGTGTCGCCACGGGCGACGTCGCCGGGCTCGTCGAGGTGATCCGCACGCTCCACCGGACCGGGCGGACCGTGCTCATGGTCGAGCACCACATGGACGTGGTGCTCGGCCTCGCCGACCGGGTCGCGGTGATGCACCACGGCGAGCTCCTGGTCTGCGACACCCCGGAGCGCGTCATGGCCGACGAGACGGTGCAGTCCGCCTACCTGGGCACGACGGCGGGGAGCGTGGCATGAGGCCCCGACAGGCTCGACCGCCGGAGGACCAGGCGTCACCGGCGGTGCTGGAGGTGCGGGCCCTGGCGGCGCGCATCGCCGGCCAGGAGGTGGTGCACGACGTGTCGTTCGAGGTGCCGGCCACCGGCGTCACCGCGATGCTCGGCCGCAACGGCGTGGGCAAGACCTCCACGCTGAAGGCGGTGCTCGGCCTGGTCGAGCGCACCGGCGAGGTGCTGCTCGACGGCGTGCGGGTGGACGCCGAGCGCACCGACCGCATCGTCCGCCGCGGCGTCGGCTACGTGCCGGAGGACCGCGAGGTGTTCGCGGGCCTGACGGTCGCCGAGAACCTGCGGCTCGCCGAGCGCCGCGAGCGCGGGACGGCGGACGAAGGGGCGGCCGAGCGCCGCGCCCTGGTGGACGACCTGTTCCCGGAGCTCGTGCGCCGCGCGGGTCAGCGCGCGGGCACCCTCTCGGGCGGGCAGCAGCAGATGGTCTCGCTCGCGCGGGCGCTGCTCAACGAGAACCGGATACTGCTCGTGGACGAGCCGACGAAGGGCCTCGCCCCGAAGATCGTCGGCGAGGTGGCCGAGGCGCTCGCGACCGCCGCGCAGACCGTGCCGATCCTGCTCGTGGAGCAGAACCTGCAGGTCGTGGAGCGCCTGGCCGAGCGTGTGATCGTGATCGACGCGGGCCGGGTGGTGCACACCGGGCCTGCCGGCGAGCTGCTCGGCGACCCGGACGCGGTCCAGCGGCTGCTGGGGGTCTCGACCACCTCGACCACCGAGGCGGAGGTGACCCGATGAACACCCTGATCCTGCTGCTCGCGACGGGGCTCGGGCTGGGCGGCCTGTACTTTCTCGTCGCGTCCGGCCTCTCCCTGATCTACGGCCTGATGGGCGTGCTCAACTTCGCGCACGGCTCGTTCCTCACGCTCGGCGCGTTCGTCGGCCTGGCGGCCGCGAACACCGTCGGCGCCGACACCTGGCCCGGGCTCGCGCTCGGTCTCGTGGTCGGCTCCCTGACGGGCGCCGCAGCGGCGGCCCTCACCGAGCTCGGGCTCATCCGGCCCCTGTACGACCGGCACATCGAGCAGGTGCTCGTCACCGTGGGCCTCTCTCTCGCGAGCGTCGCCCTGTTCGAAGGCATCTGGGGCCCCAACCCGCGCAACGTCACCCGCACGGACTGGCTCGGCTCGACCACCGACGTGCTGGGTGCGAGCGTGCCCAACACGGCGTTCCTCAACGTGCTGGCAGGCGCGGCCGTGCTCGGCGGGATCGTGGCGTTCCTCAAGTTCACGCGGTACGGCCTGATCATCCGGGCCGGTGTGGAGAACCGCGCCATGGTCACGGCGCTCGGCATCGACGTGCGACGCGCGTTCACCGTCGTCTTCGCCGTCGGCGGCGCGGCGGCCGGCCTGGGCGGTGTGCTCGCCACGCAGTCCCTCAACTACGTGTCGCCGCACATGGGCGCGAGCCTGCTGATCTTCGCGTTCATCGTCACCGTGATCGGCGGCATGGGTTCGTTGCCGGGTGCGGCCGTGGCGTCCGTCGTCGTCGCCGTGCTGCAGCAGCTCGCCAACTACTACCTGAACAACACCGGCGACGTGATCGTCGTGCTGCTCCTGGCGCTCGTCCTGCTCGTGCGTCCGTCCGGACTGATGGGGAGGCCCGCATGAACCGCACCCGTACGCTCCTGGGCGGGCTCGTGATCCTGGCGCTGCTGGGCAGCCTGCCGCTGCTGGCGCTCACCGTGCCGGGCGTTCTGCCCGGCTACACGTACGAACCCGGCACGCTCCAGCTCCTGGCCCTGTGCTGGCTGACGGCGGCGCTCGCCCTCTCCTACCACCTGCTGTTCGGCGTGGCGGGACTGATGAGCTTCGGGCACGCTCTCTACTTCGCGGCCGGGATCTACGGGCTGGCGATCGTGCTGGACCGCACCGACGTGCCGCTCCTGCCGGCCGCCGCGCTCGTGCTGGTGGGCGGGATCGCCCTCGCGTTCCTCGTGGGCGCCGTCTCGCTGCGCGTCACCGGCATCTCGTTCGCCATGGTCACCCTTGCGTTCGCCCAGGCGGGCAACGTGCTGGTCCGGCGTGACCAGGGTGACGTGACCGGCGGCGAGGAGGGCCTGGCGCTCGCGACCGGCGGCGTACCGGACGCCCTGGTCGGGGTGGTGAACACCCGCAACCTGTACTGGCTCGCGCTCGTGGTGCTGGTGGTGGTCTACCTCGTGGTGCTGTGGATCGAGCGCACGCGCGCCGGGCACATGGCCGCCGCGGTGCGGGAGAACGAGGTGCGGGTACGCATCATCGGCGGCCGTCCCTACCTGACCAAGCTCGTGGTCTTCGTGCTGGCGGCCTCGCTCGCGACCGTCGTCGGCATGGCGTACCTGCTGCTCCAGTCGGGTGCCTCGCCGGCCACGTCCACCGCGGACTTCACGCTGACGCTGCTGGTGATGGTGGTGCTGGGCGGCGTCGGCTCACGGTGGGGCGCCGTCGTGGGAGCGGTGCTCTACACGCTGCTGGACCAGCGCCTGGCCGAGCTCGCGCACTCGGCGGCCGTGGCCGGGCTGCCCGCCGTGCTGCGCATCCCGCTGTCCGAACCGATGTTCCTGCTGGGCACATGCTTCATCCTGGTCGTGGTCTTCCTGCCGGGCGGGCTGGCAGGCGCTGCCCGCCGGCTGGCCGACCGGCAGGAACGACGGGACGAGCGCGCACCGGAGGCGGCGACGGCATGAGCGACCTGCACACCCTGGGCCGGTGGCCCCGCGACCGGGCACTGGCGACCCCCGAACGCGTGGCGGTCGACGACCGCGGGGTGACCCTGACCTATCGCGACCTGGACGCGCGCTCCACGGCGCTGGCGGAGCGGCTGCGTGCGGCGGGCTACGGCGTGGGCGACCGCATCGCGACCGTGACCGGCAACAGCTCCGACCAGGTGGTGCTGTTCTTCGCGTGTGCCAAGGCGGGCCTGGTGCTCGCCCCGCTGTCCTGGCGGCTGTCGCCGCACGAGCTCGCGGCCCAGATCGACCAGGCCGATCCCGCGCTCGTGCTGGTCGAGGAGGAGTGCGGCGCGGTCGCCGACGCGGCGCTCGAGCGGCTGCCCCTGCCGCCGTCGCGCACCGCGCTCGGACCGCACGGGGTGGAGGCGTGGGCGCCGCCGCCCACGCGGCGTCCGCGACCCGGAGGGCTCGCGGGGGAGAAGAGGGCGCCCGGACAGGTGGTGTGCGACGACGACCCGCTGCTGCTCGTGTTCACGTCGGGCACGGGCGGCACCCCGCGCGGCGCGCTGCTGACCCACGCCAACTGCTTCTGGAACAACCTCTCCCTGTCCCGGATCGTCGAGCTGACCAGCGCCGACGTGGTGCTCTCCGTGCTGCCGCAGTTCCATGCGGGCGGCTGGAACATCCAGCCCCTGCTGGCCTGGTGGACGGGCGCGACGGTGGTGCTCGAACGCACCTTCGAGCCGGAGCGCGTCCTGCGCCTCGTGGCCGACCGGCGTGTGACCACGATGATGGGCGTACCGACCAACTACCTGCTGCTCGCCGAGCACCCCGGCTTCGCGGCGGCCGACCTCAGCACCCTGCGCCACGCCGTCGTCGGCGGCGCGCCCATGCCCGAGCCGCTGCTGCGCGCCTGGCACCGCCGCGGCGTCGCGCTCACGCAGGGTTACGGTCTCACGGAGGCCGGCCCCAACGTCCTGTGCCTGCCCGACGACGTCGCGCGTGACCGGGTCGGGTCCGCCGGCGTGCCGTACCCGCACGTCGAGGTGGCGGTGGCCGACCCGGTCACCGGCGAGCACCTCGCCGGACCCGCCACCGGCGAGCTCCTGGTGCGGGGCCCGAGCGTCTTCGCGGGCTACTTCCGGGAGCCGGAGGCCACGGCGGCGTCCTTCGCACGCGGCTGGCTGCGCACGGGTGACCTCGTCGAACGTTCCGCCGACGGGTACTACCGCGTGGTCGACCGGCTCAAGGACGTGTTCATCACGGGCGGCGAGAACGTCACTCCGGCCGAGGTCGAGGCGGCGCTGCGGCGCCACCCCGGCGTGGCGGACGCCGCCGTCGTCGGCGTACCGGACGAACGCTGGGGCGAGGTGGGCCACGCCTTCGTGGTGCCCCGCCGCGGACGGTTCACGGACGCGGAGGACCTGGAGGCGTTCTGCCTGCGCGAGCTGGCCCGGTTCAAGGTGCCCCGGTACTTCGACCTGGTGCCCGACCTGCCACGCTCGTCGCTGCACAAGGTGATGCGCTCTGCGCTCGCCCCACTCGATCACCACGCCGAGGAGGCCCGGTGAGCACCATCTCCCAGCCCAGCGAGACGCAGCCCAGCGAGACGCAGCCGAGCGAGAGCCGACGTCGCACGACCAAGGGGGAGCGCACCCGCGCCCGGATCCTCGCCGCCGCCGAGCGGGTGTTCGCCGAGCTCGGCTTCCACGACGCGTCGATCGTGAAGATCACGGAGGCGGCGGGCGTAGGGCAGGGCACGTTCTACCTGTACTTCACGTCCAAGATCGAGGTGTTCGACGAGGTCGTCGAGGACCTCAACCGTCGGGTGCGGCACGCCATGATCGCGGCGTCCTCGCAGGCAACCGGTCGCATCGAGGCCGAGCGCGCGGGGTTCCGTGCGTTCTTCGAGTTCACGGCCGAGCACCCCGCGCTCTACCGGATCGTGCGGCAGGCGGAGTTCGTGTCGCCCGGGGCGCTGCGCATGCACTACACGCGCATCGTCGAGGGGTACCGCGACGGGCTCGCCCGGGCGCAGCGCGCCGGAGAGGTGGGCGACATCGACCCCGAGGTCGCGGCGTGGGCGCTCATGGGCATCGGCGAGATCGTGGGCATGCGCTGGGTCCTGTGGGGTCCGGACGTCGAGCCGGGTGGTCCGACGTCGGCCGTCCCGCCCGAGGTGTTCGACCAGGCCATGACGTTCATCGAACGCGCGCTGGCGCCCCGCCGAGCGGGCGACGAGGGGGAGGCACTGCCATGACCACGACCGACCACGTGGAGATCACCGGCTCGCACACCTACACCACGTACGACGTGACCGTGCCGGGCGGCACGCTGCGCGTCGGTGTCTGGGAACCGGCCGGTCCGGTCGCGACCGGTCCGGACGGCGACCCGCTGCCCGCCGTCGTGCTGGTGCACGGCATCACGGCCTCCCACCGCGCCTGGCCCGCCGTGGTCGCGGCCCTGCCCGGACGGCGGGTCATCGCGCCCGACCTGCGAGGTCGGGGGCGCAGCAACCGGCTGCCCGGGCCCTACGGCATGGCGGCGCACGCCGACGACGTCGCCGCGGTGATCCGCGATCTCGCGGACGGTGCGGCGGTCGTCGTGGGCCACTCGATGGGCGGTTTCGTGTCGCTGGTGCTCACGCACCGGCACCCCGGCCTGGTGGCACGGCTCGTGCTGGTCGACGGCGGCCTGCCGATCCCGCTGCCCCCGGGCGTCGCGGCCGACGCCTCGCCCGAGGAGGTGGTGCAGGCGCTGCTCGGGCCTGCACTGGAGCGGCTGACCCAGACGTTCGCCGGCCCGGAGGCGTACCGCGAGTTCTGGCGGTCCCACCCGGCGTTCGCCCAGTGGTCACCCGTGGTGGAGCAGTACGTCGACTACGACCTGGCGGAGGACCTCCGCCCCGCCACGTCGCCCGACGCGGTCGCGGCGGACTCGGCCGACTCCGCCACCGGGGACGCGCTGCCCTGCGCGCTCACGTGGGCCGCCGAGACCGCGCTGCCGATCACGTTCCTGCGCGCGCCGCGCGGCCTGCTCGACCAGCCGGGCGGGATGTACCCGGCCGGGACCGTCGAGGAGTGGGAGCGGCGCCTGCCGCGGCTGGCGGCGAGCGAGGTGCCGGACGTCAACCACTACACGATCATCATGGCGGAGCCGGGCATCTCGGCCGTGGCGGCCGCGGTGGGCTGACAGGTCAGCCGGCCGGGCGCAGGCCGAGCATGGTGTCGCGCTGACGGTTCATCTGCTCCGCGAGCGCCTGCACCACGGCCGCGACGGCGGGCCGGCGCCAGGACTCGCTGCGGACGACCGCCCAGTAGGGCAACCGTTCGGTGACCTGGTCGGGCAGAAGGCGTACCAGGTCGTCGTGCCGGTCGGCCATGAAACAGGGCAGGAACCCGAGTCCCGCGCCGGCGCGCGTCGCCTCGACGTGCACGAACACGTTGGTCGAGGCGAGGGCGTCGGGCATGCCGGGCACGAGGCGGCGCGGTGCGTCGAGGTCGCCGACCTGGAGCATGGAGTCGACGAAGTACACGAGCCCGTGCCGGGACATCTCCTCCACGGTGGTCGGCGTGCCGTGCTGCCGCAGGTAGTCGCGTGCGCCGTACATGCCCAGCACGTACTCGCCCAGGCGGGCGGCCTGGGTGCGCTGCACGCTGGGCTCGCCGACGACGACGTCGATGTCGACCCCGGAGCGGTGGTGCGTGGCCACCCGGGTGACGGTGACGAGCTCGACGGCCAGCTCGGGGTGTGCGGCGCGCAGCCGGGCGATGGCGGGGGAGGCGACGTAGGCGCTGAACCCGTCGGTGGCGGTCATCCGCACCACGCCGGTCACGGGGTCGGTCTCGGTGTCACCGCCCACGAGCCGATCGACGGCGTCGGACACGGCCTCGCCGGCCCGGGCCGCGCGGCGGCCGAGGGCAGTGAGCTCCCAGCCGTCCGCCCCGCGGACCAGGAGGCGGCCGCCGAGGGCACGCTCCAGCGCGGTGACGTTGCGGGCGACGGTGGTGTGGTTGACGCCGAGCGCCTTGGCCGCCGTGGTGTACCGGCCGCTCCGGGCCACCTCCAGGAGCACCAGGAGCTGGTCGGCCACCTGGCCCGCCGGTGGGTCGTTGCGGGCTGCCATGCCGTGACCGTACCAAGTGTGCATCCGTGCACATCGCGTCTGCCGAGTTCGTCATTGCTGCGCACACGGCTCGCCGGGAACACTCGGGCGGGTCACACGTGGTCGCCTGCGCGGAACGCCGCCCGGCCACGCACCGTGTCAGAGCCGACACCGAGGAGCAGCAGCATGTCTGGACAGCGGAACGCCCACACACCGGAGGACCGCTCATGAGCACGTCCCTGACGGGCCGCAGGGCCCTGGTGACCGGCGGCGCGAGCGGGATCGGCGCGGCGTGCGCCCGGGAGCTCGCCGCGCGGGGCGCCCACGTGACCGTGGCCGACGTGGACGCCGACGGCGCCCGGACCGTCGCCGACGAGGTGGGCGGCGAGGTCTGGGTGGTGGACCTGTCCGACACCGCGGCGCTCGACGGCCTGCGGCTGGACACCGACGTGCTGGTCAACAACGCGGGCATCCAGCGGGTCAGCGCCCTCCAGGACTTCGTCCCGGACGACTTCCGGCTGGTCCACCGGATCATGCTGGAGGCGCCGTTCCTGCTGATCCGCGCCGCGCTGCCCGGCATGTACGAGCGCGGCTGGGGCCGCGTGGTCAACATCTCGTCGGTGCACGGTCTGGTGGCGTCGCCCTTCAAGTCGGCCTACGTCTCGGCCAAGCACGGCCTGGAGGGCCTGTCCAAGGTGACGGCGCTCGAGGGCGGGGAGCACGGCGTCACGAGCGTCTGCGTCAACCCTGGCTACGTACGCACGCCGCTCGTGGAGAAGCAGATCGCCGAGCAGGCCAGGGTGCACGGCATCCCCGAGGCCGAGGTGATGGCGAAGGTGCTGCTCGCCGAGTCGGCGGTGAAGCGGCTCGTGGAACCGCACGAGGTCGCATCCCTCGTGGGGTGGCTCACGGGGCCGGACGGCGCCATGGTGTCCGGCGGTTCGTGGACCATGGACGGCGGCTGGAGCGCGCGATGAAGGACACCACGATGCCGGGGTGTGACACTGGCCCATGGCACGACCTGCCAGGACTGACGTGATGGAGGAGTCGATGATGACTGAAGCACGCACCGGGTTCGACAAGGTGGTCGCGAGTGCCGCCGAGGCGGTGGCCGACATCCCGGACGGCGCCTCGCTGGCCGTGGGCGGGTTCGGCCTGTGCGGCAACCCGATAGCGCTGATCGAGGCGCTGCTGGCGCAGGGTACGAGCGGCCTGTCGGTGGTGAGCAACAACTGCGGTGTCGACGACTGGGGTCTGGGCGTGCTGCTGAACGCGCAGCGCATCGCCAAGATGACGAGCTCGTACGTGGGGGAGAACAAGGAGTTCGAGCGGCAGTTCCTCTCGGGCGAGCTCGAGCTGGAGCTCACCCCGCAGGGCACGCTCGCCGAGAAGCTCCGCGCCGGCGGGGCGGGCATCGGCGCCTTCTTCACGCGGACGGGCGTGGGCACGCAGGTGGCCGAGGGCGGCCTGCCCCGCAAGTACGACGGCGCGGGCGGCGTGGCCGTCGCGTCGCCGCCCAAGGAGGTGCGTACCTTCGGGGCGGACGGTGCCGAGTACGTGCTGGAGGAGGCGATCAGCACCGACTTCGCGCTGGTGCACGCGCTGCGCGGGGACCGGCACGGGAACCTCGTGTTCAACAGGTCGGCACGCAACTTCTCGCCGCTCGCCGCCATGGCCGGGCGGGTCTGCATCGCCCAGGTCGAGGAGCTCGTCGAGCCGGGGGAGATCGACCCGGACACCGTGCACCTGCCGGGCGTCTACGTGCACCGCGTGGTGCACGTCGGCACCGACATCGAGAAGCGGATCGAGCGGCGCACGGTGACCACGCCGTCGTCGTCCACCACGCCGGACACGAAGGGAGCCTGAACCATGGCACTGACCCGACAGGAGATGGCCGCGCGCGCCGCGCGCGAGCTGACCGACGGCATGTACGTGAACCTCGGCATCGGGCTGCCCACGCTCGTGCCGAACTACGTGCCGGCAGACCGGCACCTGGTGCTGCAGTCCGAGAACGGGATCCTCGGCGTGGGGCCCTACCCCACGGAGGACGCCGTGGACCCCGACCTGATCAACGCGGGCAAGGAGACGGTGACGCTGCTGCCCGGGTCGTCGATCTTCGACTCCGCCACGTCGTTCGGCATGATCCGCGGCGGCAAGATCGACGCCGCGATCCTGGGCGGCATGCAGGTCTCCGCCACGGGCGACCTGGCCAACTGGATGATCCCCGGCAAGATGGTCAAGGGCATGGGCGGCGCCATGGACCTGGTGCACGGCGCGGGCCGGGTCATCGTGCTGATGGAGCACGTGGCGCGCGACGGGTCGCCGAAGATCCTGCGCGAGTGCTCGCTGCCGCTGACCGGTCAGGGCGTGGTGAACCGCGTCATCACCGACCTGGCGGTGCTCGACGTGACGCCGGACGGCCTGGTGCTGCGGGAGCTGGCGCCGGGGGTGACGGCCGAGGAGGTCGTCGAGAAGACCGAGCCGGAGCTCGCCGTGGAGCTCGCGCCCACCCCTGACCGAAACGTCGGGGATACGCTGAGAACGACCAAAGGAGGTCCACATGACTGACCCGAACACCACCCGGGCGAGCGCCACGAGCGCTGCGCAGGGTGCCAAGCACAGCGCCGACACCCAGGGCGCTGACGATGTAGTGATCGTCTCCGCGGCACGGACGCCGCAGGGACGGCTGAAGGGTTCGCTCTCGGCGCTGAGCGCCGTCGAGCTGGGCGCCGTGGCAGCGCGCCGCGCCCTGGAGGGCGCGGGGGCGCTCGCGGCCGACGTCGACAAGGTGATCTTCGGCCAGGTGGTCCAGGCCGGTGCGGGGCAGAACCCGGCCCGGCAGACGGCGGTGGCCGCCGGAGTGTCCTGGGACGTGCAGGCCGTCACGGTCAACAAGGTGTGCCTCTCGGGGCTGACGGCGATCATCGACGGCGCGCGGCTGCTGCGCACGGGCGAGGCGTCCGTGGTGCTGGTGGGCGGCCAGGAGTCGATGACGAACGCCCCGCACGTGCTGGCGGGCTCCCGGTTCGGGTTCGGCTACGGCTCTGCCGAGCTGGTCGACTCCGTGGCGCACGACGCCCTGACCGACGCGTTCGACCAGGTCTCGATGGGCATCTCGACGGAGGACCACAACTCCGGGGCGGTGTTCGTCTCCCGCGAGGAGCAGGACGCGATCGCCGCCGCGTCGCACCAGCGTGCCGCGGCCGCCGCCAAGGACGGGTACTTCGAGGCCGAGCTCGCACCGGTCTCGGTGCCGCAGCGGCGTGGCGAGCCGGTCGAGGTGCGTACCGACGAGGGTGTGCGGCCCGACACGACGCCCGAGTCCCTCGCGCGGCTGCGCCCCGCGTTCAAGAGCGACGGCACCCTGACGGCGGGCAACTCGTCGCAGATCTCCGACGGCGCCTCGGCGCTCGTGCTGACCACTCGCGCCCGCGCCGAGGCGGCCGGCGTGCCCGTGCTCGCGACGGTCCGTGCGCACGGCCAGGTGGCCGGCCCGGACAACTCGCTGCACTCCCAGCCGGCCCGGGCGATCGCCCAGGCCCTGGAGCGCCAGGGCTGGACAGCCGAAGACCTTGACGTCGTGGAGATCAACGAGGCGTTCGCCGTGGTGGTCGGGGTGTCGGCGAAGGCCCTGGGTGTACCGCTCGACCGGGTCAACGTGCACGGCGGCGGCATTGCACTGGGCCACCCCGTGGGGGCGTCCGGGGCGCGCATCGCGGTGCACGCGGCGCACGAGCTGGCGCGGCGTGGGGGCGGCAAGGCGGCCGTCGGGCTGTGCGGTGGCGGAGGCCAGGGCGAGGCGCTCCTGCTGGAGCTCGCCGTCGCGCCGAGGTAGTCATCTGGCGAGGTGGTCACGTGGCGAGGCCGTCCCTGGACCGCGCTGGGTGACCACCTCGCCGTCTGACTGCCTCGGCGCGGGGGTCAGTGGGACGCGCGGTCCTCGTCGTCCCCGATGTAGCCACCGACCGTGTCGTCGACGCCGTCGAGGTTCATGTCCGTGGTGCGGGCGCGACGTGCGTCCCAGCGCAGCGAGACGGCGCCCAGGATCGCGGCCAGCACCGAGCCGCCGAGGATCGCGATCTTGGCACCGTCGGTGTGCTCGGAGTCGCCGAACGAGAGCTCGCTGATCAGCAGCGACACCGTGAAGCCGATGCCGGCCAGGAAGCCGACCGGCAGCAGGTCGCGCACACCGATGCCGTCGGGCAGGCGCAGGGGGGTGAGCCGGGTGACCAGGGCCGTGGTGCCGAGCACGCCGATGAGCTTGCCGAGCACGAGCCCGGCCGCGATCGCCGCGACCACCGGCTGGCCGAGCACGGCACCCGGCCCGTCGCCGTCGACCAGGGAGACGCCCGCGGCGAAGAACGCGAACACGGGTAGGGCCACGCCCGACGAGAGCGGCCTGAGCCGGTGCTCGTACTGCGTGGTGCGCGAGCTGGCCTCGCCGTGCCGGGCGATCGCGGGCACGGTGAAGCCGAGCAGCACGCCCGCGATGGTCGCGTGCACGCCCGACGCGTGCATGAGCGCCCAGGCCACGATCGCGAGCGGCAGCAGCACGAACCAGCGGGGTCGGCGCGAGCGCACGTGCCACCAGAACAGGCCGACGCAGACGAGCGTGCCGAGCAGCGGAAGCCACTCGATCTCGCTCGTGTAGAAGATGGCGATGACCACGATCGCCAGCAGGTCGTCCACCACCGCGAGGGTGAGCAGGAAGGTGCGGATCGCCGTGGGCAGCCCACGGCCGAAGATCGCCAGCACGCCCACCGCGAACGCGATGTCGGTAGCGGTCGGGATGGCCCAACCGTGCAGTGCCCCGGGCTCACCGAGCACCAGCACGATGCCGACGTAGACCAGCGCGGGCACGGCCATGCCGCCCACCGCGGCGATCATCGGGACGCCCGCCTCCTTGGGGTTGCGCAGGCTGCCCGCGACGAACTCCTGCTTGAGCTCCACACCGACCACGAAGAAGAAGATGGCGAGCAGCCCGTCGGCGGCCCACGTGCTGAGCGAGAGGTCGAGATGCACGGGCAGCGGCCCGATGGCTGCGGGGCCCACCACCGCCGCGGAGAGGGCCTGGTACGACTCTCGCCAGGGCGAGTTGGCCCACAGCAGGGCGAGGAAGGCAGCTCCGATGAGGAGCGCACCGCCCGTCGTCTCGCGGGACATCCAGGCCTTCAGGCGCTGGATTCGGGTGGGGGCGGTTGCGTTCGAGATCAACGCGGGTCCTCTCGGTTTTTCGGGTCGTCCGGGACGGACCGGTCGACCCGGTCCACGCCGACCAGACTTCCCGGCACACCTGTCTGCACCCTACCCGGCGCAGGCCGTGCGCAGCTTCGTGATGGTGTTCCAGTTCCGTGCGGTGGTCGGCGACCCGACGGCCTTGTCGATGACGGCGGACGTGAGCTTCGAGCGCCCGATGCCGTCCACGTAGTCGACGAAGACGACTCCCGCACCGGTCGCCAGCATCTCGCGGCCGGCGTTCGCCAGGTCGAGCCGCGCGACCCCCGCCTCGTCCAGCGTGCCGAACGGCACGTGCACCTGCAGGTGGGCTGGATGGTCACGCGCAGCGGCCGAGAAGGGGTTGGCCGCCGCGACGGCGTCCAGCTGCGCGGCACTCAGCCCGACGGCGGGCACGTCCTGCCCCAGCCGCTCGGTGAGGCGCTCCTGCACCAGCCGTGCGATGCCACGGGCGTCGGTGGCGCCGGAGGTGCCCGGCGTGGCCACGAGGTTGCCGCTGTTCAGGAGGGTGCGTACGTCGCCGAGGCCGACGTCCTCGGCGGCCTCCCGGAGATCGGCGGAGGTGACCCGCAGGCTCGGTGAGACGTTGACGGCGCGAAGAAGGATCGCGAAAAAAGCCATGCGCCCATCCTGCCGTCATGGCGCGGCATCCAGCGAGTTTTACGAAACCTTGGGGTGCCCATCAAGATATTGCCACCATGTGAACAGTTCGTGACAACTTGCGACCCGCCGGGGCGTAACCCTGGTCATGGGATGGCAGGGCGCGTAGTTTCCAGTTCAGGGACGGCACCCAGTCGCCCCTTCGGGAGGCCAACCTATGGAGTGCTCGCTCCGTGGAGAAGGGCCGGCCCCGGCTCTGCGCCACGAAGTGGTGCGCCGAGCTGGTCGCCCGGCCCATCCACCAGCACCGGTTCGTCCGGGTCGGTTCCGCCGACAGGCGGTGCCCGCCAGGTAGCGACGAGGCTGTCACGGCGTTTCGGCGCCGGAGGGAGAACCGCAGTGAGCCATTCCGCACACACCACCCGTCCGTCCGACCAGAGTGCCGACGCCGCCACCGGCGGCGCGGCCGGTGACGAACGCAGGACCTTCGTCATCGACACGTCAGTGCTGTTGAGCGACCCGAAGGCGATGTTGCGGTTCGCGGAGCACGACGTGGTACTCCCCATCGTCGTGATCACGGAGCTGGAGGCCAAGCGTCACCACGCCGAGCTGGGCTACTTCGCCCGGAGCGCACTGCGGATGCTCGACGAGCTGCGCGTGCGGCACGGCCGGCTCGACTCACCGGTGCCCGTGGGGGACACCGGCGGGACCCTGCGGGTGGAGCTCAACCACGTCGACCCGACGGTACTGCCGGCCGGGTTCCGGCTGGGTGACAACGACACCCGGATCCTCGCGGTGGCTGCGAACCTCGCGGCCGAGGGCAGCTCCGTCACCGTGGTCTCCAAGGACCTGCCGATGCGGGTCAAGGCCTCTGCCGTGGGGCTGCAGGCCGAGGAGTACCGTGCCGAGCTGGCGGTCGACTCGGGCTGGACCGGGATGCGCGAGATCGACCTGTCCGACGAGCAGATGGGAGCGCTCTGGGAGAGCGAGTCGGTCGAGATCGCCTCGCTGGACCCGGCGACGGTCGAGGCGGCGTCGCCCCTGCTGGTGCACACGGGCATGGTGGTGCACTCGCCGAGCGGTTCCGCGCTCGGCCGGGTCACCGCAGACAAGCGGGTGCGCCTCGTGCGGGGCGACCAGGAGGTGTTCGGGGTCCACGGTCGCTCGGCGGAGCAGCGCGTGGCGATCGACCTCCTGCTCGACGAGGCGATCGGGATCGTCTCGCTCGGTGGCCGGGCCGGGACGGGCAAGTCGGCGCTCGCCCTGTGCGCCGGGCTGGAGTCCGTGCTGGAGCGCAACCAGCACCGCAAGGTGGTCGTGTTCCGGCCGCTGTACGCGGTGGGTGGCCAGGAGCTGGGCTACCTGCCCGGCAACGAGTCCGAGAAGATGAACCCGTGGGCGCAGGCCGTCTACGACACGCTCGGTGCGCTGGTCTCGCCTGCCGTGGTCGAGGAGGTCATCGCCCGCGACATGCTCGAGGTGCTGCCGCTCACGCACATCCGCGGGCGGTCCCTGCACGACTCGTTCGTCATCGTCGACGAGGCGCAGTCCCTCGAGCGGAACGTCCTGCTGACGGTGCTGTCCCGGATCGGGCAGAGCTCACGCGTGGTGCTCACCCACGACGTGGCCCAGCGGGACAACCTGCGGGTGGGCCGGCACGACGGCGTGGCCGCCGTGATCGAGGCGCTCAAGGGGCACCCGCTCTTCGCGCACGTGACCCTGACCCGCTCGGAGCGTTCGCCGGTCGCGGCGCTGGTCACGGACATGCTGGAACGCCTGGAGGTCTGACCCCCGACATGTCAGAAGCTCAGGTCACTCCAGTGACCTGAGCTTCTGACACGTTCGTGGATCTTGAGGGGCGAGTCGCCGGACGGAACCCCCCAGCCCCGCAGCCCGGCGACTCGCCTCTCCTGCAATGCACGGCGACTCTAGCAGGATTAGGTAAGGCTAACCAAAGGTGTCTGCCGGGCCGCCCATAGAGGCGGACTTATTGGGCTCTGTCTCCCTTGTCGGATATAGCATCGCCCCATGCTGATAGCCGAAGACTTCCTGCTGCTCGCCGTCGACGACGAGACGGGCAAGCTTGCCAACGTCGACAACCTGGGTGTCCGCCTCGCGGGCGCCCTCATGGCCGACCTCGCCACCGCCAACAAGACCCTCACGCGCGGCGGCCCGCAGGCCGGTGCGTCGCGCGAGGAGCGCGAGAAGGCCGGGGACGCGACGATCCTGGTCACCGACAACACCCCGACCGGCCACATCGCCCTCGATGCCGCGCTGCAGGCGGTCCTCGCGGCGCCCGAGGCCCCCGCGCGCAAGATCATCGAGGCCATCTCCCAGGATGCCGAGGAGAACCTCCTCGCGGCGCTCGTCGAGCGTGGCATCCTGGAGAAGGAGGAGCAGAAGCTCTTCCGCATGCTGCCGATCACGCGCTGGCCCGCCGCCGACTCGAGCCACGAGACCGCCCTGCGCGAGACCCTGACGAAGGTGCTGGTCGAGGGCGCCGAGCCCGACGAGCGCACGGCGACCCTCATCTCGCTGCTGCACGGCTCCGGCCTCATCGGCGGCGTGGTCGGCAAGGAGCACCGCAAGGCCGCGCGGGAGCGTGCCGAGGAGATCGCAGGCAGCGAGTGGGGTGTCGCCACCCTCGCGACCCAGATCGCCGTGGCCGCGACGGTGGCCACCGTCGCGACCGTCGGTGCCGCGGTCGCCACCGCGCTCATCCTGCAGTCGGCCAAGGAGGGCGAGGCAGCCGCCCCGGCCGCCGAGACGCCCGCCGTCTGATTCTCGTCCACGACGAAGCGCCTGCCCGCTCCCACCCGGTTCGCCGGGGCGGGAGCGGGCAGGCGCTTCGGTCTGCCGGCTGCGGTCAGGCCTGGGGCGGGCGCGTCATCGACAGGACGTCCAGGGCCGTGTCGAGCTGCTCCTCGGTGACCTCGCCACGCTCGACGAAGCCGAGGTCGAGAACGGCCTGGCGCACCGTGATGCCCTCCTTCACGGCGGTCTTGGCGACCTTCGCGGCGGCCTCGTAGCCGATCACGCGGTTCAGCGGCGTCACGATCGACGGTGACGACTCGGCCAGGGCACGGGCGCGCTCCACGTTCGCGGTGATCCCGGAGACGGTCTTGTCCGCGAGCACGTGCGACGCGTTCGACAGCAGGCGGATGGACTCGAGCACACCCTGCGCGATCACCGGGATCTGCACGTTGAGCTCGAACGAGCCGGAAGCACCGGCCCACGCCACCGTCGCGTCGTTGCCGATGACGCGGGCGCACACCATGAGCACGGCCTCGGGGATCACCGGGTTGACCTTGCCCGGCATGATCGAGGAGCCCGGCTGGAGGTCGGGCAGCGCGATCTCGCCCAGGCCGGTGTTGGGGCCCGAACCCATCCAGCGCAGGTCGTTGCAGATCTTGGTGACGGAGACGGCGATGGTGCGCAGCGCACCCGAGAGCTCGACCAGGCCGTCCCGAGCGGACTGGGCCTCGAAGTGGTCGCGCGCCTCGGTCAGCGGCAGGCCCGTGTCCTGCGCGAGCAGGGCGATGACGCGCTGCGGGAAGCCGGCCGGGGTGTTGATGCCCGTGCCGACGGCGGTGCCGCCCAGCGGGACCTCGGCGGCCCGCGGCAGCGCGGCCTGCAGGCGCTCGACGCCGTAGCGGATCGCGGCGGCGTAACCGCCGAACTCCTGGCCGAGCGTGACCGGGGTGGCGTCCATGAGGTGCGTGCGGCCGGACTTCACGACCTCCGCGTACTCGTCGGCCTTGGCCTGCAGGGCCTCCGCCAGGTGGTTCAGGGCGGGGACCAGGTCGTTCACGACGCCGGACGTCGCCGCGACGTGCACCGAGGTGGGGAACACGTCGTTCGACGACTGCGACGCGTTGACGTGGTCGTTGGGGTGCACGTCCTTGCCGAGCGCGGCGGTCGCGAGCGTCGCGAGCACCTCGTTGGTGTTCATGTTCGACGACGTACCCGAGCCCGTCTGGTAGACGTCGACCGGGAAGTGGGCGTCATGCCTGCCGGAGGCGACCTCGTCCGCGGCGGCGACGATGGCGTCCGCGATGTCCTGGTCGAGCACGCCGAGCTCCGCGTTCGCGGTGGCGGCGGCCTTCTTCACGCGCGCGAGCGCCTCGATGTGGGCACGCTCGAGGGGCGTGCCGGAGATCGGGAAGTTCTCGACGGCCCGCTGCGTCTGCGCGCGGTACAGGGCGTTCGCGGGGACGCGGACCTCACCCATGGTGTCGTGCTCGATGCGGTATTCGGTGGTGTCGCCGGACTCCGAGGAGCCCGGCGAGACGACGGTGTCAGCAGTCATGGGTCTATCGTGCCGCAGCCTCGCACCGGTCACGCACCCGGGCGCGTGACTCGTGTCACCCCGCCGTCACCCCGCGCGCGGCAGGTCCACGGCCGGCGGCAGCTCGCCCACGTCACCGATCACGTCGACCATGTGGGCGCTGCCCACGGCGAGGTCGTACTCCAGGCCGACCACGGCGCAGCGGCCCTCCTCGACGGCCTTGGCCAGCCCCGCCGAGTAGCTGTGCAGCATCTCGACGGTGTGCTTCACGTGCTCGCGGCGCAGCAGGTCTTGGTCCGCCAGCGCGGCCGTGACCGTGGCCGGGTCCCCTGACGTGATGTTCACGATCGACGGGATCACGCGGTCCACCACGGCGCGGACGAACCCGCCGGGCTGCTCACCGGTCGCCAGGGTGCGGGCCGCCGCGGCCACGGCACCGCACGAGTCGTGCCCGAGCACCACGACGAGCGAGGCGCCGAGCACGTCGACCCCGTACTCGATGGAGCCGATCACGGTGGTGTCCACGACGTGCCCCGCGGTCCGCACCACGAACACGTCACCCAGACCCTGGTCGAAGATGATCTCCGCGGCGACCCGGGAGTCCGAGCAGCCGAAGATGACCGTGTGCGGGTGCTGCTCGGCCTGCAGCTCGCGGCGGCGGGCCGTGTTCTGCGCGGGGTGCGCCGGGGCGTCCGCGACGAACCGGTCGTTGCCGGAGCGCAGCCGCGCCCAGGCCTCGCGCGGGGTGAGCTGCTGCGGGTCCACGGTCTGGCTCATGATCCGATCTCCTCACGACGCGGCGGGTTGGCACCCGCACGGGACACTGTGATGGCGGCGACCGCGGCGCAGCGGTCCAGGATGCGCTGCACGGTGGGCGTGTCGACGGCGCCCAGGGCGTCCCGTCGGTCGGCGCCCAGCAGGCCGTGCTCCCACAGCCCGTCGATCAGCGCGCCCATGAAGGAGTCGCCGGCTCCCACGGTGTCGACCACCTCGACCTGCGGGGCGACGGCCTCGACCTCACCGGCGTCGGACACGGCGACCGCGCCCTTGCCGCCGAACGTGACCACGACCAGCGCGGGCGTGCCGCGCTGCCACTCGCGTGCGACGGACACCGGGTCGCTGCCCGGGTAGAGCCAGCCCAGGTCCTCGTCGCTCACCTTGACCACGTCCGAGAGCGCCACGAGCGCCTCGACGCGCGGGCGCACGTCGTCGGCCGAGCCCATGATCGCGGGCCGGGCGTTCGGGTCGTACGTGACGGTCGACGTGGTCCGCGCGGACTCGAGCAGTCGGCGCACCTGCGCGGCGCCCGGTTCGAGCATCGCCGCGATGGAGCCCGTGTGGACCGCGGGCGCGTCGAGGCCACCCACCTGGGCGGCCGGCTCCGCGCTGGTGGCGCTGCCCGGCAGCGCGGCTGCCGGTACCTGCCAGGTCAGGTCGAAGTCGTACGTGGCGGAGCCGTCGTCGTCCAGCGTGGCCTGCGCGACGCTGGTGCGCTCCGCATCGTCGCTGCCCGGAACGAGCTCCACGCCGGACTCCGCGAGCCAGCCGCGCACCAGGTCGCCGCGGGGGTCGGTGCCGATCCACGTGGCGAGCCGGACGTCCCGGCCCAGCCGGCCCAGCGTGAGCGCGACGTTGGCGATGCTGCCACCGGGATGCTCCGCGGAGGACCCGTCCGGACGTAGCACCTGGTCCACGAGCGCCTCGCCCACGGCGAGGACGTACGCGCTCACTCGGCCTCCTCCGCCGACCCGGCCGACGAGGCGGCTCCGTTCTGTGCGGCGGCGAGGCGTTCCCGGGCGCCGTCGAGCCACTCCTGGCAGCGTGCCGCGAGGGCCTCGCCGCGCTCCCAGAGCGCGAGCGATGTCTCCAGCGGCTCACCGCCGGTCTCGAGGCGGCCAACCACCTGCACGAGCTCGTCGCGCGCCTGCTCATAGCTGAGCGCGGCGACGTCCGGGGCATCCTTGGTCACAGCGTCTGTACTCACGGGAACAGTCAACAGCACACCGCCGACATTCGTGGACCCCGTCCACAGGCAGGGCTTCCGCAGGGCGTCCACGGGCACGGCCGGCGGGTAATGAGTTTGGTGCCGGGCGCTCCGGCGTCGGACCATGTGACCCATGGGCCATCTCGAAGTAGCGCACGTCGAATACCACCTGCCGGATGGCCGTACCCTCCTGGGCGACGTCTCGTTCCGTGTGGGCGAGGGCAGCGCGACCGCGATCGTCGGCCCGAACGGCGCCGGCAAGACCACCCTGCTGCGCATCATCACCGGCGAGCTGGCGCCGCACGCCGGTTCCGTGGCGATGAGCGGCGGCCTGGGCGTCATGCGGCAGTTCGTCGGATCGGTGCGTGACGAGACCACGGTGCGCGACCTGCTGGTCTCCGTGTCGGCACCACGGCTGCGTGAGGTCGCGCGTGCCGTCGACGAGGCCGAGCACCGCATGCTGACCGTCGACGACGAGGCCGCGCAGATGGCGTACGCGCAGGCGCTCTCGGACTGGGCGGAGGTGCGCGGCTACGAGGCCGAGACCCTGTGGGACGTCTGCACCATGGCCGCGCTCGGCATCCCGTACGACCGGGCGCAGTTCCGCGAGGTGCGGACGATGTCCGGCGGTGAGCAGAAGCGGCTCGTGCTGGAGGCGTTGCTGCGCGGCACCGACGAGGTGCTGCTGCTCGACGAACCGGACAACTACCTGGACGTCCCGGGCAAGCGGTGGCTGGAGGACCAGCTGCGCGCCACCAAGAAGACCGTCCTCTTCGTCTCCCACGACCGGGAGCTGCTGTCCCGTGCGGCCGACCGCATCGTCTCCCTGGAGCCCAGCCCCGCAGGTGCCGACGCCTGGGTGCACGGCGGCGGGTTCTCGACGTTCCACGACGCGCGCCGCGAGCGGTTCGCGCGGTTCGAGGAGCTGCGCCGGCGCTGGGACGAGAAGCACGCCCAGCTCAAGAAGCTCGTCCTGACCCTGCGGAACCAGGCAGCGAGCAGCCCGGACATGGCGTCGCGCTACCGCGCCGCCCAGACCCGGCTCAAGAAGTTCGAGGAGGCCGGCCCGCCGCCCGAGCCGCCGCGCGAGCAGGACATCACGATGCACCTGCGGGGCGGGCGCACCGGCCTGCGGGCCGTGACCTGCGAGGGCCTGGAGCTCACGGGCCTGATGAAGCCGTTCGACCTGGAGGTCTTCTACGGCGAGCGGGTGGCGGTGCTCGGCTCGAACGGCTCCGGCAAGTCGCACTTCCTGCGGCTGCTCGCGGGTGGCGACGTCGCGCACACGGGGTCGTGGAAGCTCGGCGCGCGGGTGGTCGCCGGCCACTTCGCGCAGACCCACGCGCACCCCGAGCTGTTCGGTCGCGCGCTGCTCGACATCCTGTGGGAGGACCACGCCCAGGACAAGGGCAAGGCGATGGCACGCCTGCGCCGGTACGAGCTCACCGAGCAGGCCGACCGGCCCTTCGACCGCCTCTCCGGCGGCCAGCAGGCACGGTTCCAGATCCTGCTGCTCGAGCTCGCCGGCTCGACGGCGCTGCTGCTCGACGAGCCCACCGACAACCTCGACCTCGAGTCGGCCGAGGCGCTGCAGGAGGGCCTGGAGTCGTTCGACGGCACGGTGCTGGCCGTGACGCACGACCGCTGGTTCGCCCGGTCGTTCGACCGCTACCTCGTCTTCGGGTCCGACGGCGTGGTGCGTGAGACGTCGGAACCCGTGTGGGACGAGCGCCGGGTCGAGCGCGAGCGGTAGGGGGTCACTCCGGTGCGACGCCGTGCTCGGCGAGCAGCCGCAGCAGCACGTCGTGCCCATGGCTGATGTGCCAGTCGACGGCGGGCATCCCCGTCGACCGCGCGCTCTCGACGTTGGGGGAGTGGTCGTCGATGAAGAGCACCGTGGCCGGCTCGGCACCGATCCGCGTCGCGGCCGTGCGGAAGAACGCGGCGTCCGGCTTCGCCACGCCCACTTCGCAGGAGTAGAGCTTCACGTCGAACAGCTCGTCGTAGGGCAGCGCGGCGCGCATGTGCTCGGCACGGTTCCGCACCTGGTTGGTCCCCAGGTGCACGCCGTAGCCGGCGGCGCGCAGGCCGCGGACCAGGTCCAGCGACGCCGCCGACGTGGCGATGTTCTGCCAGACGGCGGCGAACAGGTCAGCGCCCCGCACGTCGACGTCGAACTGCCGGAGCACGTCGTCGAGGATCGGCAGGAAGTCGCCGTCGCCCGTGTCGCCGCCCGTGAGGAGCGGTCGCTCGCGCTCCGACGCGAGGTCGAGGATCTCGCGGGCGCGGTCCCCCAGGAGGGGCGCCGCCGAGGCGTAGAAGCCGCCGCGGATCTCCTGGAGAACGCCGTCGGCGTCGAACAGTACGTGCTGGATGGAGGCCACCAGCGAAACCGTAGTGGTTCGGAGGGCCGTCACAGATCCACGGTGCTCCCGGTCGAACTCGTGACGGGCCGACCGGCCCGTCGCGAGAACGTCACGGAACGATAGGGGAGCACACCATGAAGATCGTGGTCATCGGCGGTACCGGCCTCGTGGGCAGCCAGGTCGTGAACAACCTGCGGGAGCACGGGCACGAGGCGGTCGCCGCGGCGCCGCAGACCGGCGTCGACACCCTGACCGGCGAGGGCCTGCCCGAGGTGCTCGAGGGCGCACAGGTGGTCGTCGACCTCAGCAACTCGCCGTCGTTCGCGGAGGAGGACGTCACCAGCTTCTTCCGTACCTCGACCACCAACCTGCTCGACGCCGAGGCCAAGGCAGGGGTGCGGCACCATGTGATCCTGTCGATCGTCGGCTGCGACGACATCGACTCCGGCTACATGCGGGCCAAGGTCGTCCAGGAGAACCTCGTCAAGGCCTCCGGGGCGGGCTGGTCCATCCTGCGCTCCACGCAGTTCCTCGAGTTCCTCGGTTCGATCGCCGACACCGGCGAGGTCGACGGCGTCGTGCACGTCGCGCCGGTCCGCTTCCAGCCGATCGCCTCCGCCGACGTCGCGCGCTTCGTGGCCCGGACCGCAGCCGGTACGCCGCTGAACGGGGTGGCCGAGATCGCCGGCCCCGAGATCTTCGGCTTCGACGAGATCGTGCGCACCTACCTGGCGTCCAAGGACGACCCGCGCGAGGTACGCGCCGACCCGAGCGCCACGTACTTCGGTGCGACGCTCGAGGACCGAGCGCTCGTGCCGCACGGCGAGGCCGAGCTGGGCGAGGTCACCTACGAGCAGTGGCGCACGGCCCAGGGCTGAGGCTCGTCGGCTGCCGTCAGCCCTCCGGCGTGGCCCGATCCGTTCGGGCCCGCCGGAGCGGGGCGATCTTCTCCGGGTTCAGCTGCCACATCAGCTCGCTCAGACCCTCGTTCGAGAACGCGACGGACAGCACGCCGATCAGCTCGCCGTCCCGCTCCATCGCCATGGCCTCCTCACCGTTGAGCTCGACCGGCCGCGTGGTGACACCCGCCCAGAAGACGTCGGCGAACGAGGACAGGACACGTGCCACCTTGTTCCGACCCGCGACCGCGACCCGTGCGACATGCTTCGCGGAACCGTTGCTGTCGGCGCGCGTCACGACGTTCTCGGCGAACAGCCGCTCCAGCCGCTCGACGTCGCCCACCCTCGCCGCGGCGAGGAAGGCGTCCAGCAACGCACGCCGCTCCGTGGGGGTCACCGTGTTGCGCCGCTCCGACGCGAGATGCTTGCGGGCCCGGCTCACCAGCTGCCGCGTAGCGGTGGGGGACACCCCGACGATCCGCGCGATCTCCGGGTAGTCGTAGTCGAACGCCTCCCGCAGCACGTAAGCGGCCCGCTCCGTGGGCGTGAGCCGTGTAGGGATTCCTGCGAGTTGTCCCTTGGGCGGCGTAGTTGTCACCCAGGAGGTGACCGGCAGGCCAATGATGGCCCAGCTCTGGTAGGCCCGCTGCGGCAGAGCGTGCATCGAAGTTGTCCTTTTCCTCGATCATGTCCGGTCGTTCTCACGTGGTCGGGAGGATCGGCGAGATCCCGAGGTGTTCCTGGGCTTGGCGGCTCAGGTCCTGTCCGAGAGGTGTGAGCGGTCCGACGGGGCGGGCTCCGGGGTGCCGGTGGATGAGCGGGGCCCCGGCGGCGTGTTCGAGGGTGACGAGTTGGGCGTGCAGGTTAGCTGGGACGCAGGCGAGGGCCAGGGCGGCTTGGTTGATGCTGGGGTGGTGGGCGAGGGTGACGAAGCGTTCGAGGCGTTGTCGAGTGCTTTTGCCGCGTAGTGCGTCGCGTAGCGGCTGCGGGAACTGGGAGGGGTGACGACCGCCGGTAGCGTCTCGGTCGATGTTGCTGTGGGAGTCGGTTCTGGTACGGATCGGGATGTCGTGGGCGTGCGCGAAGGCTCGGAGCGTGAACAGGCTGCAGCCGATCTCGTCGGCGATGTCGGGCAGGCTGCGCCACCAGGTGACGTACTCCTCGCGAAGCCAGTCGGGGTCGACGTGGAACGTCTTCTTGCCTGCCCCGGTGGTGGTCACGGGGATGGTGCTCGCAGCGGCCGGGAGAATCGTGTGCTGGGCGGGTATAGGGCTCGGGGGCCGGGGAAGCGGATGGCGGCGCAGGACTGCGCGCACATGCTCGATCGAGAGCCCGAGGTCGGCCGCAACGCCCTGCACGGGCAGGCGGCGGTCGAGGATTGCGTCGTGGATCGCGGCCGGGTCGGTCCGGTCGGGGTCCGTGCCGGGCCAGTTCGTGGTGGTGACCCAGTTTGTCGGTGGTTCCCAGGTGAGGGGTTCACCGGTGATCTTGGCGGAGTCCAGGAGCCGGCGGGCGTGGGCGTGCAGTGCGTCGCGGACGTCGGTGGTCATGAGCGCGACGAAGGTCCGGTACTGGTCTCGGATGGCGCCGCGGCGTGTGAGCCGGTGCGGGGGCGGTGCGATGTAGAGGCTCCCGCCCGTGAGTAGCTCGTAGAGGTAGCGGCGAGCGTTGACGGTCAGCTGCCCACGCCCGGATTGAGGTCGGGCGATCCGGCTCCAGGTCTCGTCGTCGATCAGCTCGGTACCTGTGACAAGTCGGCGGCGGCGGGGGTAGTCGATGGGGATGGCGTGGTCGTCGATGGTGAACGCGAGCTCGGTCAGGATCCGCAGTGCCGTGGTGCCGGTGGGCAGGTTGAGAAGGCGGACCATGTGATGGGCCACGGTGGTTGCGTCGATCGCGGGGTTGATCAGCGCAATGATCTGAGGCTTGAGCTGTAGATCGCTGTGCGGGAGCAGTAGCGCGACCAGCGCTGCAGGGCCGAAGGTCGTCGCTTGTCGTGTAGTGCCTTGACCGAGCCGGACCGCCCAGTTCGCCCAGATCTGGTCCGGCAGTCGTGTCGCTCGCTCGATGGCGGGGTCGACCCTGGCGATGGCTCGGTCGGTGCCTCGGTGTGGCAGCAGCTTGGGGGTGGGCAGGGTGGTGGCGTGGCGGAGCCGGTCGATCGCTGTCATGGATCCGGAGCGGCCGTAGGCGATGCGGGTGCGTAGCGTCGGGCTGCCGGTGGCCCAGGTGTGCGGGACGGCTTTGCCAGCCCGGCGGGGCGAGGTGCGAGCGGCGACGAGGTCGATGAGCGGGTCAGGCATTGCGTCGTGGTAGTCCAGGACAGTGACTGCGGGGGTGAGGGTGTCGGCGCGCAGCGTCGGCGCGGTCACCACGACCTGCTGCTTACCGGTCTTGCTTGCCAGGTCGGCGGCGATGTGGGCGGCGATCAGACTGAGGTCGCTCAGCGTGTCCAGGGTGCCCTGTCGTGCGCCGGACGCGCGGTCCGGGTCCCGGATCTCGGTCAGGAGCTGGTCGATGAACCGTTGCGCTCTCGAGGCGGCGTCCGGGTCGCGGCAGTCCGGTGGATCGGTCGTGGTCAGGTCATGCCCGCAGTCGCAGTCGGCCCTGGTCACAGACGGGCCGACCGCCAGGGATGGGCTGCCGGGCCACAGGCGTGGCCGGATCGGCGGGGCCGGTGGGGGCTGCCCGCAGGCAGGACACCGGTCGGCCAGCAGGGCGTGGTGGTGGTAACAGAAGAACTGCAGCCGGAGCCGCCAGTCCGGTGACCAGGGCCCGTCGGTCAGGCAGCCCGGGCAGAACCGGCTGACCAAGCGGGGCGCCCACGCGATGAAGGCGGCGTGCGGCGGCGGGTGACCATCGGCATCGAACATTCCTCGCACGGCCTCGTCCGTCAACCCGGTCGCTGCGCGGAGCGCGGCGATGGTGTGGTCTGTCGGGTCGGGGCGTCGCCAGCGTCCGCGTGGAAGCAGTGGAAGCAGACGGTGCGGATCCGGCAGGTTCAGGGTCTGGATCAGCCGGAGGGCGGGGACGCCCAGGCGGGCGGCGTAGGTGTGCAGCCACGTCTCGAACGCCTCCCCGGGCAGCGGGTCCAGCGTGAACGGCAGCCGCCCGGCTGTCATCACGGGACGGCTTGTCGTGCGGGCCGCGGGCTCGTTGTCTGCGATGGCGACCGTCGGGGGGCCAGCAGCCCGGCGTCGGTCGCGGCGGCCAGGTGCTTTCGGGCGGTCTCGGCGGCCTGGTCGATACGCACGGCGTCCAGCAGGTCGACCGTCAGTGTCTCGGAGCCGGTCTTGATCGCGCGATAGCAGCCGCGGCCGATCAACGACATGAGCGAGGCGAAGTGCCCACTGCTGCGCGCGAACAAGTAGTCCGACAGATCCTGACTGAGCATGCCGCGGGGGGCGTGGGCCAGGACGAGGTTGTGCTCGATCGCCAGCAGCAGCTGCCGCCAGGTGCGGCGCCCGTCGGCGGTGCCGATCTCGAACGTCCCCAGGCCAAGCACGGTCCAGCGGCGCGCGGTCTGGGAGAACGCGGCGTCCGCGCCGGTCAGGCCTTCGTCGAGCAGGCCACGGGCACGTAGTCCGACGCCGACGAACACGAACGTGACGGGGAAGGTATTCGCCAGCCACTTGAAGTGGTTGGCGACCTCGCGCCCGTCCCTGCGGTTCAAGTCCAGGAAATGCACGTCGTCCACGAGGATCAGGCGGGTCTTGCAGGCGGCGACGGCCTCGGCTGCCCGGTGCGCCAGGTGCGCGGCGGTGCCACGGTGCGCGCTGGGCAACCCGTAGAAACGGCAAAGCATCGAGTTCAGGGACCGCATCGTGGTGTTCGACGTCAACGGCAGGTAGGCGACCGGGATCCGCTGCCAGGACCCGTCGGTGACACGCGTCATCGCGCCGTGCAGGTCGATCTGCTCGCGATGGAAGCTTCTGGCGAACGCGACCGCCGCAGTCGTCTTGCCTAGGCCGGGCAGGGCGTCCAGCACCGCGGCCGGCTTGACCTTGTCCCCGTCCTGAAGGTTAGAGCCGACGATCTCGTCCAGCCCGTCGAACACGGCGTCCAGCGCCGGGGTGCGGATCGGGCCGAGGTTCGCGTGCCAGACCGCGCGAGCATGGTCGTGTCGCCGCCGCTCGAGCGAGGTCATGGCCTCCAGTTCCTCGATCGGGCGGACCGGTGGCCTGGCCCGTGGGGCAGCGTTCACCATCGCGAGCCAGCCGTCCTTGGTCGACAGGTCCCAGTCCCGCTCCTCGGTCTCGACCCCGAGCTCAGTCTCCGGGGCGCCGTCGCGACTCATGGGAGCATCTCGAACGCGTCGGCGTAGAACTCCTCGTCACCGACGTCGAGCTCGTCGTCGGTGTCATCGTCACTCTCGATGTCTGCTGGCGGCGGCACGGCAGCGTCATCGGGGTCGGTGATCGCGCGGACTGTCGGCAGGTCGGCGACCTGTGGATCTGGTCCGGCTGCGGCCAGGCGGGCCTGGCGCTGCTGGCTCGCTCGGACCGCCATGCGCCGCTCGGCCGGATGCCTGACCAGTCCGGCGTCCCACCGTTCCAGCAGCTCGGCCAGCGCCACCCGGGCGTCGACGTGCCGACCCGAGGACAGCGCGAGCCGGCGGGCGTAGGCCAGCGCCTCGGCCGAGAACGGTGCGGCGACCTCGGTCGCGTGCTCCCAGACCAGAGCGTGCCAGGTGTGGTCGACCGGGTCCTGGAAGTAGACCCGTGAGACGTCGTCGGTGTCGTAACGCACCGGCCACTTCCCAGCGTGCGGGCCAGTGAACCCGCTGGTGCGGTTCCGGTACGGGGTCAGCGCCGGCCCGTTGTAACGCAAGCCCCCCACCTCGACCCCGTAGTGCTGGATCGTGCGCCAGGCCACCGGCAAGAAGTCGAACACCAGGTCCGCACGGGCGGGGACCCGTAACCGGCCCGTGCGCGAGACACCGCCGGCGAACATCTCCGCCGGAGAAAGGTCCAGGCCCGGCACCAGCGGGTCAACCAGCCCCGCGTGCGGGCGCTGGTGATAGATCCCGGCGACCCACTCCCGGACGATCGCCTCCAGCTCGTCGATGAAGAAGTAGGTGCAGCCCTCCGGGTCGGCGCCGCGGGAGTGCACGTCCGGGCCGGTGTATCCCGGCAGCGCTTCCAGCAGCTGCTCGCGTACCGTCCGGAAGAAACGCTCGACCGCGGCCTTGTCCGTCGGAGTCAGAGGCCGCGCCGGCTGCACCGAGATCCCCAGCCGGGCACATACACCCAGCAGATGATTCGACAGGTAGACCCTGCCGTGGTCGATCACGATGGTCTCTGCGGCGACTCCTGCCAACCCTCGCGCGCCGGTGACGCAGGCGGGGTCGGCGGTGGCATCTGCGTCGTTGACCACGATCAGATCGGGCAGCCCCGCGTAGGGCAGCAGCCCGCCACCGGTGCGAGTCCGGGAGTCGGGACGCAGGGACTCAAATAGCACCAGGGCCGCGTCCGCCGCCTTGGTCGACATCGGCGACAGCCGCAGCCCGGTGATCGACCGGGAGTACAGATCCATCGCGATCGTCAGCTCGACCCGCACCCAGCGCAGCGTCACCGGTTCCATCGCGAACACGTCCAACGGCGTGGTGTCCAGCAGCAGGTACTCACCGGGCCTGGTGGTGCGCAACCTGCCGTAGACGCCATCCGGACGGGCCGCGATCGACCGCTTCGCCTTCGTGCTGCCCGTGAAGGCGTTCGTGCCCCGGGTGATCTCGCTCAGTACCGCACGGGCCTTGCGCGTTCCCGGTTCGGGCACGACACCCTGCCCATGCTCAGCAGCCACACGCGCGGACACCCGCTGCAGCAACAGGTTCTGGGTAGGGCGGGCCGCGTCGGTGTGCTCGGCAAGTACCGTCCGGCACATCGCCAGCCATCGCTCGTCCACCCCGCTCAGCGGATCAGCCACCCGCAGACCGCGCCCGTCCAGCAGCCCCGCCGGGCCGATCTCACGGAACGCCGCGACCCACCGCTTCAGGGTGCGCACCGACACGCCCAACTCGGCCGCCTTCGCGGCATAGCGGTCTGTCAACGGCAACGCCGGGTCGAACGGTGCCCGCGGCTCGCCCTCGGTCGCCGATGCCGCCGAGCCCGAGGCGTAGCCGGTGAGCAGCTCACGGACGTGGGCCAAGTGCTCGTCCAGCTGCACCCTCTGCGCGACGGTCAGATTCTCTAGCACCGGCCCCAACGCCTGCACCGTCGTGGTGTCCGCGCCCTCGATCGTGGTGGCCGGGTCAGCGAGCAACGCCGCAGTGTGCATCAGCACGACCTGGCCGCCCCTGCCTCGAAGGCGTAGCCGCTGGTCCTCGATACCCAGCACCGTGAAGTTCTCGCCGTCCCGACTCACCCGGGTCCCGACGGTAATCATGGCAGTCGATCCCCGCGCACTCATGCGACGCGCTCCAGCGTCGTGCCCGCGGAAAGCGGCGCCTCCAGATCGATGCGGAACACGCCTCGCCAGACCAGGTGCAGGGCCGCGGCGCGCACATCACCTGCGGCACTGGTGTCCCAGTTCTCGAGGTCGCCCAGGACCGCACTGGTGGCCACCTGCCGCTCGATCCACGACACCGTCGCCGCGTCCACGCGGTCTGGATACCTGTATGCCGCCAGGAACCGGACGTTCGACAGCACTACCTGCGGTGCACCGGACCACACCTCGTGCCGCCACCCCCGCCGGGCGAACACCTCCCCGGCCCACGTCAGCGCCGTAGCCACCTTCGGCCGTGCCAACTGATCGGCTGGCTTGACGTTGACCACCGTCACGACGCCGTCGACGTCCAGGAGCAGGAAGTCGGGCACGTGCCGACGACGTGCGCCCACGACCTCGGCAGTCACGCAGAACGGCTGGGCGGCGATCGTCGCGACCCGAGGATCGAAATCGGCCAGCAGCAGGCGCGCCAGCTCCAAGCGGCTCTCGTAGACGACGTGCCCGCCGGTCGTGGCCGACCAGTACCACCCCGAATAGTGCGCCTGACCGTGCCGCCACCGGAACACTCGCCATGGCGACGCCGCAGCCAAGTCTCTGGGATGAACAGCTTCGAGATCCATCGTCGACTCCCGGCCCGAGTCGTCCTTGAAGCTGATCGAACTACCAGCGCCCATTGCCAGCCTCCGTCGAGGATTCGCCTATGCGGGTGAATTTGAATCTACTGAAACCAGGACAATCTCCAGAATGCGGCGCGCCGAAAGTGACGAACGTAAGCGCCGAGAGTCGCGAGCGGAGAGCCGTATGCCGGGTCGCGTCGATTGCGCCGACGGTGACCCCGGGTCGTGTCGTTGAACAGAAGGTCTGTACTTCTCGCCCGTTGGCGAGGTTCGGTGCGGGCTGACTCGATCTCGTCGACGGGCCCCTCAGAATTGGCCTACGTCGATGCCCTGGCTGATGGGCAGCCGAGGTGATCGCCGCGGCATGGCGGACGGTGGTACCGCCGAAACGATGTGCCACAGCCGGTCGCTATGTCGTGCTGCAACGGGATGTCCGTGCTGGTCGTGACGCTGTAGCGAGGCCCTGAGCCCGCGGCGTTCCAAGGCGCGAGTATGGGACAATAAGGTCGACCTTGGGAGGTCTGATGGCGAACTTGGCAGAGTCATCCTCTGCGGTAGTCGTGTCGGTGCGTTTCCACAGTGTTGTCGTGGACCGTGTCGAGGCCGGCTGGTCCAGCGACGACCAACCGGGGACCGTGACACGCCATGTCCAGGGATGGACTGGGCCTGGCGTCACGAGGCTGTCCACACAGACGTTGCGTGACGGTCGCAGCCTCAGCGATGTGCTCGTGGACGAAGTAGCTGGCGAGCTCCTTGCTCGATCCACGCTCGCTGATCTTCCCAAGGAGGAGATGCGGCAGGTGCTGAGAACTGCAAGGGAGTCCGAACCGCGCGCCGACGACGCTGCGCTGGAGATCGACGGTACGAAGATTGCGGGTGTGGTACTACCGGTGTTGGTGACCCCGATCGGGAGGGTCAGCGGTGCGGCCGTGCACTACGGCGAGAACATCATCGTCCTGATCCATGATGGTGAGCCGCACGGTGGTATCTCGTTGCGGACGACCGCCGCCGTCAACGACGTCGGGTGACTGCTGGCTAGACGCAAACGTCTCGGGGAGGGCGGCTGGCGTCCGAGCCGTCCTCCCCGAGATGTCTACGCTCGGCCTACTTGGGCTCAGCGGTAGATGTACTCCGAGTCGATCGGGCCGCCGCTGGTGCAGACCGTACCGTTGTTCAGGATTGCCCAGCTGGCCGTGGAGACCGCCGCGATGTACGTGCCCCGCACCGGGACGCTCCATCGGAAGCTTCCGGCCCACGTGGGCGTGTTGGCGAGCACGCCACCGAAGTTCCTCGTGTAGCCGCCGCTGGGGCCGGTGACGTTCACGGTCCAGCCGTAGCTGATCGCCCCGCGGATGAGGTTGAAGCCGGTGCTGACCGCGGCGCCGGCGTTGCCGTCGTCGAGGATGACGACGCTGGAGGTGCCGCAGTCGCCGCGGACGGTCGTGAGCGGCGCGATGACGTCCCGCTCGGCCTTCTTGGCGGCCGCGGTGACGGGCACGGACTTCTGGGTCCCGTCCGGGAGCGTGACGATCTTGTAGCCGTTGGCCTGGGCGACGTCCGCGTCGTAGCCGGCGATCGTCATGGTCGAGGCCACCGTGCTACTGGCAGCGCGGCCCTCGTTCGAGGCATGGGCGGACCCTGCCCCGACGAGCGAGACGGTGACGGCAAGCGCCGTCGAGAGTGCTACGGCAACGGACTTGCGCCAGCGGCTGGTACCGCTGGTGGTGCTTGTCAGTACGTTCATCTCTCAGCATCCCTTGTGAGGTGGAGCGGCTTCGCGTGCCGCCAACAGTGACGCTATGTCCGAACTCAGAGGGATCGCGTGAAAAGTGGCGGGTGAAGAAACCCCTCAGCACCTCGGTCGGTTTCAGATCATGAAACGCGTCAGGTCACCGCGCTGCCGTGCTCGCCGACCGCGAGGGCGCCGGTATCGGGATCGTTCACGTTTCCGGTGTCATGACTGCTGTCGACGACGCTGTGACCGATGACAAGTGGAGTGCTCAATGGACAACTTGGTGACAAGTGTGGCGCGTCAAGTGACACCTTCAATGGATCCCTACAAGCCGCTCCAGCAGCACCAGCACGGCGACGCTCAGGGCCTCCGCCCGCTCGGCGCCGAGCGTCGGGTCCGCACTCGTGTCCACCGGTTCCGGCAGCCACGGCCCCACGTACGCCTCACGCCGTGACCGGGCGCTCTGCAGCACGTTGATCGCCAACCGCGTCGCGGCGGTCGTCAGGAACGCCTGCGGGTTGACCACCACCGACCGGTCGGTGGTCTGCCACCGCACCCACGTCTCCTGCACCACGTCCTCGGCCTCGGCCGCCGAACCCAGCATCCGGTACGCGATGCCGAACAGCCGCCGGCGCGCGGTGGCGAACACCGCGGCAGCGTCGTCGAGCGTGGTGTCCACGTCACCTGTCATCGTGCTCTCCCTCTGGTGCCGCAATCGACCGTACGCGACCAGATGTCCTTGGGCTCGGCCCCACGGCGGGTGAACATGTTGCCATGACCACACCCGACCCGATCTTCGTGGACCCCCGGCTCGCGCGGCTCTACGACTCCTTCGACGACGACCGCAGCGACCTCGACCTGTACGTCGGCCTGGCCGAGCGGTTCGGCGCGCGCACCGTGCTCGACATCGGCTGCGGAACGGGTGTGCTCGCCCTCCTGCTCGCCGGCCAGGGACTGCACGTAACCGGCGTCGACCCCGCCGCGGCCTCCCTCGAGGTAGCCCGCGCCAAGCCCGGCGCCGACGCCGTCACCTGGGTCGAGGGCGGGGCCGACGCCGCCGCCGGGCTGGGCCTCGCGGCCGACCTCGCGACGATGACCGGCAACGTCGCCCAGGTGTTCACCACCGACGCCGAGTGGGCCGGGGCGCTCGCGGCGGCCCACGACGCCCTGCGGCCCGGCGGCGTACTCGTCTTCGAGACCCGCATCCCCGCGCGGCAGGCCTGGCTCGGGTGGACCCGGGAGCGGTCCGCCCGCCGCGACATCCCCGGGGTCGGCGAGGTGGAGATGTGGAACGACCTGCTGGAGGTGGCACTCCCGCTGGTCACCTTTCGGCAGTCCTACCGCTTCCCGCCCGGTGTGCTGCCCGACGGCGACGTGGTCACCTCGGACTCGACCCTGCGGTTCCGGGAGCGCGACGAGATCGATGCCTCGCTGAACGCCGCCGGGTTCGAGGTGGACGAGGTGCTCGACGCACCGGACCGGCCCGGGTTCGAGTGGGTGTTCGTGGCGCGCCGGGCCTGATCAGCGAAGACTTCCGAAGAACGACCGGATGTCGGTCGCCAGCAGCTCGGGCTCCTCCATCGCGGGGAAGTGGCCGCCCTCGGTGAACTCGCTCCAGTGGCTGATCGCGTTCCAGGGGTCGAGCGCGCGCCGCATGAGGGGGTGGGTGTCGAACACTGCCCACGCGGCGGGCACGCCGGAGGCTCCGGCCCAGTCGAGGCCCGAGTGCTCGGACTCGTAGTAGAACTGCGCGCTCGATGCGCCTGCGCGGGTGAACCAGTACAGGCTCACGTTCGTGAGCAGCTGGTCGCGGTCGACCGCCTCGTCGGGGGTGGCGTGCGCGCCGTTGGTCCACGTCTGGAACTTCTCCGCGATCCATGCGAGCTGCCCGACCGGAGAATCGGTGAGCGCCGCGGCGATGGTGTCGGGGCGGTGGTTCTGCGTCTCGAAGTAGCCGCGCTCGGCGACGTCCTCGGCGCGGATCGCGTCGATCTGGGCGATCTCGTCCTCGGTCAGCCCGTCGGGGTACGGGAACTTCTCGCCGACCATGCCGAGCATCCTGCCGTCGCTCCCGACGTGTGTGCCGATGACGCGCTCCGGGTAGATCGCTGCGAGCCGGCCGGCGATCCCCGCGCCGATGTCGGTGCCGTGGGCCGCGAACCGCTCGTAGCCCAGCCGCGTCATGATCTCGGCGTACGCCTCCGTGGTGCGTGCCAGCTCCCAGCCGGTCCCGGACAGCGGGGTCGAGAAGGCGAATCCCGGCAGCGACGGGATCACGAGGTGGAAGTCGTGCGTGAGCAGCGGGACGAGTCGCTGGTACTCGACGAACGAGCCCGGCCAGCCGTGGTTCAGGACCAGCGGGGTGGCCTCCGGGTTGGCCGAGCGCACGTGGACCACGTGGAACGTCTGGCCGTCGACGACCGTGGTGAGCTGGTCGTACGTGTTGAGGGCCGCCTCCTGAGCACGCCAGTCGAACCCGTCGCGCCAGTACTCGGCGAGCTCCGTCAGGTACGCCTGCGGGATGCCGCGGCTGAAGTCCGCGCGGTCGTCCCGGCCCGGGACCGGACGGGGCCGGCGCGTGCGCGCGAGCCGGTCGTGCAGGTCGTCGACGTCGGCCGGCGGGATGTCGATCCGGAACGGGACAAGTTCGTCGTGTTCTGTCATGGAACTCACCCTGGCAGGCAAAGCGGTCAGCTTCTGTCCGCTTCTCGAGGTGACGGGCAACGAGGCTAGGGAGCGACCGCCGTGACCTCCGCGTCCAGCGACCCCTGCGCGAGGCGCACGTGTACGCCCGCGCCCACGGCGACGTCGTCGGGCGTGCGCACCACGTGACCGTCCGCACGCTGTACGACGGCGTAGCCGCGCTCCAGGGTCGAGGCCGGGGAGAGTGCTCTGACCTGGGCGGCGAGCCGATCGACCTCGCCGCTCGCGCGGAGCAGCAGCGCGTTCAGGGCGTGCCGGCTGTGCCGGAGCGCCTGGGTGATGTCCCGCTCGCGCGACTCCAGCATGGTGTGCGGGACGGCGAGCACCGGACGTGAGCGGATGCCGTCGAGCCCGCGCTGCTCCCGGTCCAGCATGGCGGTGACGGCCCCCCGCATCCGGCTGCGGGCCTGGGTGAGGCGCAGCCGCTCCTCGGAGACGTCCGGGACGATGCGCTTGGCGGCGTCGGTCGGGGTCGAGGCGCGGTAGTCCGCGACCAGGTCGAGCAGCGGTGCGTCGGTCTCGTGGCCGATCGCGCTGACCAGCGGGGTGCGGGCCTGGGCGACGGCCCGCACCAGGGACTCGTTGCTGAAGGGCAGCAGGTCCTCGACGGATCCGCCGCCCCGGGCGACGACGATGACGTCGACGCTCGGGTCGCGGTCGAGCTCCGCAACCGCGTTGGACACCTCGCGTACCGCGTTCACCCCCTGGACCGCGACCTCACGGATCTCGAAGCGCACCTGGGGCCAGCGGGCACGGGCGTTGACCACGACGTCGTGCTCCGCCTTGGACTCGCGCCCGCACACGAGCCCCACCACGGCGGGCAGGAAGGGGAGCTTCTGCTTGCGGGACAGGTCGAACAGGCCCTCCGCGGCGAGCACCCGCTTCAGGGCCTCGATGCGGGCGAGCAGCTCGCCCACGCCCACGGCCCTGATCTCGTTGGCCTGCATCTGCAGGGTGCCGCGCTTGGTCCAGTACACGGGCTTGGCGTGCACGACCACGTGGTCGCCCTCCGCGGGAGGCTGTGCCAGCGTGTCCAGGATGCGCGAGAAGACCGTCACGGGCAGGGAGGCGTCGGCCTCGGTGTCGCGGAGCGTCAGCCACTGCATGCCGGAGCCCGGACGGTGGTTGAACTGCACCACCTGCCCCTCGACCCAGACGGGCGGCATCTTGTCGATGTAGCCCCTGATCTTCTCGGAGAGCACACGCACCGGCCAGGGGCTGGTGGCCGTGGTCTCCAGTGCTCTCCGGGGAAGCTCGGTGGGGAGCGGTCGTGGTGTTGGTTCCGTCACGTGTCCCACCCTGCCACCCACCACCCACACAAGCCCTCCGCACGCCGCCCCTAGACTGCACCTGTGAGTGTCACGAGCCCTGAGCGTCCTGCCAAGACCCAGACCAAGCGCGTTCTGCTGGCCGCGCCCCGCGGATACTGCGCCGGCGTCGACCGTGCGGTGATCGCCGTCGAGAAGGCGCTGGACACGTACGGCACGCCCGTCTACGTGCGCAAGGAGATCGTGCACAACAAGCACGTGGTGGAGACGCTGCGTGAGCGTGGTGCCATCTTCGTCAACGAGACCGACGAGGTGCCCGAGGGCGGCCGGCTCGTGTTCTCCGCGCACGGGGTGTCACCTGCCGTGCGTGAGTCGGCGGTGGCCCGCAGTCTCCAGACCATCGACGCCACCTGCCCCCTGGTCACCAAGGTGCACAAGGAAGCGGTGCGGTTCGCGAAGGACGACTACGACATCCTCCTGATCGGGCACACCGGTCACGAGGAGGTCGAGGGCACGGCGGGCGAGGCGCCCGACCACGTGCAGGTCGTGAACTCGCCCGACGAGGTGGACCAGGTGGTCGTGCGCGACCCCGACAAGGTCGTGTGGATCTCGCAGACCACGCTCTCGGTCGACGAGACCATGGAGACGGTGCGCCGGCTGCGCGAGAAGTTCCCGTCGCTGCAGGACCCGCCCAGCGACGACATCTGCTACGCCACGCAGAACCGCCAGGTGGCCGTGAAGAAGCTGGCGCCGGAGTGCGATCTGGTCATCGTCGTGGGTTCCGCCAACTCGTCGAACTCCGTGCGGCTGGTCGAGGTGGCGCTGCAGGCCGGTGCCAAGGCCTCCTACCGGGTGGACCGCAAGACCGAGATCAAGGACGAGTGGCTCGAGGGCGTCACCACGGTGGGCGTGACCTCGGGTGCCTCCGTGCCGGAGATCCTGGTGCAGGACGTGCTGGAGCACCTCGCCAACCATGGCTTCGGCACCGTCGACGAGGTCCGGACGGCGACGGAGGACCTCATGTTCTCGCTGCCGCGCGAGCTGCGTGCGGGCCTCAAGGCCGCCGGCGAGGAGACCAAGCGCCCTCGCCGTGAGGCGCGCAAGGAGCTTCCGCAGGCCTGAGGTTCCTGGCGGGCTGGGCCCGGGCCGTGCGGCCCGGGGTCAGCCCGCCGCGCTGTTCTTGTGCTCGCCCGTGGCCTTCTCGGCCGCCTCGAAGGCCAGCTTGTCGGTCACCAGGAGCTCGGTGACCTCAAGCTCCTGCACCAGGACACCCTGGGCCTCCTGAGCCCGGTCGATCGCGACGACCCCGCCCTCGTCCGCTGCCAGCAGCTCCGGCTTGGTGATGGGGCGGGGCACCTCTTCGATGCCCCGGATCTCCTCGATCGACTCGCGGTCGTCGACCACGTCGAGCTCGACCATCCGACGCGCCGACGTGAGCACGTTGCGCTCCAGCGAGCCGATCATCTGGTTGTAGCTCTTCGTCGCCGACTCGAGCGCACGCCCCGTCCTGGTGACGTGGCTGGTCATGGTGACCAGGCGGGCGTACAGCTCCTTGCCGACGCTGAGCACCTTCTGCGCGTTCTCGGCGAGCGCCTCCTGCCGCCAGGCGTACGCGACGGTGCGCAGCAGCGCGAGCATCGTGGTGGGCGTCGCGATGATGACGTTCTTCTGCGCCGCGTACTCCAGCAGCTCCGGTGCCCGCTCCAGCGACGCGGACAGGAAGGCCTCGGCGGGCACGAACATGACCACGAACTCCGGCGCGGGCTCGAACTGGTTCCAGTACTTCTTGCCGGCCAGGTCGTCCACGTGCTTGCGCATGTGGCGCACGTGCGCGTCCAGGCGCTGCTCGCGGTACGCCGGGTCGTCGGACTGCTGCGCCTCCAGGAACCCCAGGAACGCGACCTTGGAGTCCACGACCACGCGCTTGCCGCCGGCGAGATTGATGACCATGTCCGGGCGGAGCGTGCCGTCCTCCGTGGTGACCTGCGCCTGCTCCGTGAAGTCGACGCGGTTGATCATGCCCGCGGACTCGACGACCTTGCGCAGCTGCAGCTCGCCCCACGCCCCGCGGGTCTGTGACGAGCGCAGCGCGGTGACCAGGTCAGCCGTGCCGTTGCGCAGGTCGGTCGAGACCTCGGCGACGTTGCGCATCTGCTCCACGAGCGCACCCTGGCCCTCGATCCGCGCCTTCTCCGCCTGGAGCACCTCGTTGCGTACCAGCTCCACGGCCTTGGTCAGCGGGTCCACCAGGGACTTCACGGCCTCCTCGCGCTTGGCGAGTGCCTGCTCGCCGTCGGACGCGGAGCGCTTGAGCCGCTCCTCGGCGAGCTCGAGGAATCGCTTGCTGTTCGCGTCGAGCGCGTCGCCGGCGAGCGCCTGGAACTGGCGGCGCGCGTTCTCCTGCTCGCTGCGCGCGGCGGCGATCTGCTCGGTGGCACGCCCCCGCGCGGCGGCGATCTGCTCGTCCGCGCGCTCGCGCGCCGCCGAGACCTGCCGCTCGGCCGAGTCGACCTCGGCGCGCAGGCGCACGACCTCGAGGTCCACGTCGCGCAGTGCGGAAGCGTTGCGCTGTGCGTGACCGAGCCACCCCAGCAGCACACCGACCACCAGTGCGACGAGGGCCAGCAGAATCGTTCCGGCGATGTCCATGGGCGACAGGCTGCCACGAGCCACTGACAGTCCTGCGCCTCGACACCCCCGGCATGCGAAATCGCCTGGTTTGCGCCGTGGAGGCCGTTCTCCACCCACAGGTGGACGCACGTGGTCGACCGGACTCATCCCCGCGTCGGATCCATCGTGTCCGACGTCCCCGCTACGTTGGGGGCATGACGACCCCAGCCGAGCCGAGCCCGCCGGGCACCCCCGGGCCGCAGGACATCCCGGAGCCGCCCCCGTACGACCCTTCGGCAGCACTGAGCGTGCGTGGTTTGTGGAAGCGGTTCGGGCAGAAGGTAGCCGTGTCCGGCGTGAACCTGGACGTGCCTGCGGGGTCCTTCTACGGCCTGGTCGGCCCCAACGGTGCGGGCAAGACCACCATGCTCTCGATGGCCACGGGGCTGCTGCGGCCGGACTTCGGCACGGCGTGGGTGCACGGGGTGGACCTGTGGGCGCGTCCTGACGAGGCCAAGGCCACGCTCGGCGTGCTGCCCGACGGGGTGCGGTTGTTCGACCGGCTGACCGGGCGACAGCTGCTCACGTATGCCGGGATGCTGCGCGGCATGGACAAGGCCACCGTGGTCGAGCGGACGGGCGATCTGCTGCAGGCGTTCGACCTGGGCGCGGACGCGGACACGTTCGTCGTGGACTACTCCGCGGGCATGACCAAGAAGATCGCGTTGGGCAGCGCCATGATCCACAACCCGCGCACCCTCGTGCTCGACGAGCCGTTCGAGGCGGTCGACCCGGTCAGCGCCGCCAACATCCGCGACATCCTCAAGGGGTACGTGGCCGCGGGCGGCACCGTGATCGTCTCCAGCCACGTCATGGACCTGGTGCAGCGCATGTGCGACCACGTCGCCGTGATGGCCGCCGGGCAGGTGCTCGCCGCCGGCACGGTGGACGAGGTGCGCGGAGAGCAGAGCCTGGAAGACCGGTTCGTGGACCTCGTCGGCGGTCGCCAGCACTCGGAGGGGCTCTCATGGTTGCGCGGTTCCTGACCCTCAAGCTGACCCTGTTGGCCAACACGTTCCGCAAGAGCGTGTGGCAGACCATAGGCCTGGTCGTCGCGTCGCTGTACGCGCTCGGTGTGGTGGGCACCCTCGTCGCGCTGGTCTGGGCGTTGGCGTTCCTGCAGGACCCGGCCTGGGCCGGCCTGGCGATCACCCTGGGCGGCGCGGTGACCGTCGTGGGCTGGTGGCTGATCCCGATCTTCGCGTTCGGCGTGGACGCCACACTGGACCCGCAGCGGTTCACGACGTTCGCCATCCCGCGGCGCACCCTCGTCGCAGGGCTCGCCGTGGCAGGCCTCGTCTCGGTACCGGGCATCGCCACCGTGCTGGTCGCCCTCGGTGCGTCCTTCGCCTGGGTGCTGGAACCGGGTGTGCTGCTGGTCGCGCTCGTGGGCGCGGTGCTCGGCGTGGCCACGTGCGTGCTCGGGTCCCGGGCGATCACCACGGTGCTCGCACCGGTGCTGGAGTCGCGGCGGTACCGCGAGGTCGTCGCGCTCGTGGCGCTCATCCTGATCGTCATGATCGGTCCCCTGATCGGCTGGCTCACGAACGGCGTCGAGGTCACGGTGCGCGGCGGCTCGGACGAGAGCACGGGCATGCGTCTCCTCCCGGTGTTCGAGCAGGCAGCGGCGGTGGTCGGCTGGACACCCTTCGGCGCCGCGTGGTCCCTCGCCGGCACCGCGCACGACGGCGACTGGCTCGGCCTGGTCGGCCGGCTCGGCGTGGCGCTCGGCACCCTCGCCCTCGCCTGGCTCGTGTGGGACAGGGCGCTCGCCCGGGCCCTGGTGAGCCCGCCCGTGGGCGACGGCCGAGGCGGCCGGGCGAAGGGGCTCGGCATGTTCGGTCGCGTGCCGTTCTCGCCCACCTGGGCCGTCGCTGCCCGGGCGGCCACGTACTGGATCCGCGACCCGCGCTACTCCGGCTCGATAGCGATCGTGCCGCTGCTCCCGGTGATCATGTACTTCACCGGGCAGAGCACGGACAGCTACTTCATGCTCCTGGCGACTGGGCCGTTCGTGGCCTGGATCCTCGGCTTCAGCATCTCCAACGACATCGGCTACGACAACACCGCGTTCGCGCTGCACGTCGGGGCGGGGGTGGACGGCAAGGCGGACCGCTGGGGCCGGGCCATCCCGGTGCTCGTGGTCGGGCCCCTGGTCAGCGCAGCCACGGTGCTGGTGGGCGTCGCCGTCGCCGATTCCTGGCACCTCACCCCAGCGCTGCTGGGGCTGTCGTTCGGCTCGCTCCTCGTGAGCACCGGCGTGTCCTCCGCGGTCTCGGCGCGGCTCGTCTACCCGGTGGCCAAGCCGGGGGAGAGCCCGCTCAAGTCGCCGCAGGGCGCGGCGGTGGCCACCGTGATCGCCCAGGGCATCGGGTTCCTGGTCACCATGGCGTTGTCGCTCCCGGTGTTCGGCGTCGGCATCGCGGCCATCGTCCTGGGTGGCGCGCTGTGGGGCACCGCCGCCGTGCTCGTCGGAGTGCTGTACGGAACGCTGGTGCTGGTTCTCGCCGTGCGGTTCGGAGCCCGCGTGTACAACCAGCGGCTGCCGGAACTGCTCCAGCAGGTGCAGTCGTTCCCGTGAGTGTCAGGGGTGCCGCGTAGCGTCTGCGGCATGAATGAGAGTGACGGGCGCCACATCGAAGGGCGCATCGACAAGATCACGGACGCGGACGCGCGCGGCGCCGACATCCGCCACGCCGACCTGAGCGGTGCCTCCTTCCGTGAGGTGGCGCTCAACGGTGTGCGGATGCGCGGCGTGGAGCTGGCCGGTGCGGACATCGACGGCTTCATCTACGGGCTGCGAGTCAACGGCGTCGAGGTGGAGCCGCTGGTCGAGGCAGAGCTGAACAGGCGCCACCCCGAACGCGCCCTGCTCCAGGACCGCACGCTGGCCGGCCTGCGTGCGGCACTGGATGCCTTCGAGCGCATGTGGGAGGCCACGTACGAGCGTGTCGCGTCGATGCCGCCGGGCACGGTGGACGTCTCGGTCGACGAGGAGTGGTCTTTCGCCCAGACGCTCCGGCACCTCGTGTTCGTGGCCGACGGGTGGCTGCGCTGGGGCGCCCAGGGCCGGCGCGACGACGTGTTCTGGCCCGCGGGTCAGCCGCACTCCGAGTTCGTCGCCGAGGCGTCGGCGATCGGCATCGACCCGGCCGCGGCGCCGTCCTACGACGAGGTGCTCGAGGTGCACAGGAGCCGGGTGCAGGAGGTCCGTGCCTTTCTCGACTCGCTCACACCCGAGCAGGCCGGCAGCCCGGCCGAGCCGCCACCGTGGATGGACCAGTCCGAGCCCTTCGTGGTGGCGCAGTGCGTGTGGGTCGTGCTCAACGAGGAGTGGCAGCACCACTCGTTCGCGAGCCGGGACCTGGACCTGATCGACACACGCAGTGGCTCGTCCACGTAAACTTGCGCGACGTGGCTCTTACTATCGGCATCGTCGGCCTGCCCAACGTCGGCAAGTCCACCCTCTTCAACGCGCTGACCCGCAACCAGGTGCTCGCCGCGAACTATCCGTTCGCGACGATCGAGCCCAATGTCGGTGTGGTCTCGCTGCCCGACGAGCGGCTCGCGAAGCTCGCCGAGATCTTCGACAGCCAGCGGATCCTTCCGGCCACGGTGTCGTTCGTCGACATCGCGGGCATCGTCAAGGGCGCCTCCGAGGGTGAGGGCCTGGGCAACAAGTTTCTCGCGAACATCCGCGAGGCCGATGCGATCTGCCAGGTCACGCGTGCCTTCGACGACCCCGACGTCGTGCGGGTGGACGGTTCCCTGGACGCCCCCGGCGACATCGAGACCATCTCCACCGAGCTGATCCTGGCCGACCTCCAGACCCTCGAGAAGGCCCTGCCGAGGATGGAGAAGGAGGTCAAGATCAAGCGCGGCGACCCCGTCCTGTACGCCGCCGCGAAGAAGGCCCAGGAGATCCTCGACAAGGGCGTGACGCTCTACCAGGGCGCCGCCGACGCCGGCCTGGACCTGGCCGAGATCGCCAGCCTGCAGCTGATGACGGCCAAGCCGTTCATCTATGTCTTCAACACCGACGACGCGGGCCTCGCCGACACTGCCTCGCAGGAGGCCCTGCGCAAGGTCGTCGCACCGGCCCAGGCCATCTTCCTGGACGCGAAGTTCGAGTCCGAGCTCGTCGAGCTCGAGCCCGAGGAGGCCGCGGAGATGCTCGCCGAGTCGGGCCAGCCCGAGTCGGGCCTGGACCAGCTCGCCAAGGTCGGGTTCGAGACCCTGGGCCTGCAGACGTACCTCACGGCCGGCCCCAAGGAGGCGCGCGCCTGGACCATCCACAAGGGCTGGACCGCCCCGCAGGCCGCCGGTGTGATCCACACCGACTTCGAGCGCGGTTTCATCAAGGCCGAGGTCATCTCGTTCGAGGACCTGGTCGAGACCGGTTCGGTGGCGGCCGCGAAGGCGGCGGGCAAGGCCCGCATCGAGGGCAAGGACTACGTCATGCAGGACGGCGACGTGGTGGAGTTCCGCTTCAACGTCTGAGCATCACCGGGGTTTCGGCCTGGTCCTCTGACCAGGCCAAATGCCGGTTGACCTGCGATAACGCTTCTGAGCCCTCGGGACAGCGGTGGACGGAAATGGCCTCCAGGGGCCGTCCATTCCCCCATGGTTCCCCCACGGGATCCGGGGTGTTTCCGCAGGTGAGTGGTCACGTCTGAGGTTGTGCCAGGTGTGCCGTTCCCCCACAGGGAGCGGCTGGGACACCTGACGGGTGGAGAGGACCACCCATGGCAGCCACACCCGGCAAGCGAGTCTTTGGAGAGCTGGAGAAGCGCAGGAGCGCCACGACCGGCAAGGTGACCGGCTGGCGAGCGCGCTACACCGGCCCGGACCTGGAGCGGCACCCCAAGACGTTCGCCGACAAGATGGCCGCCGAGTCGTGGCTCAACGCTGAGCGCATCCTGATCGACCGAGGCGAGTGGAAGCCGCCGAAGGTGCGCGAGCTGGAGGCGCGCCTGGCCGAGCAGCGGTCCGTGACGCTCCGCGAGTGGGCGTACCGGTCGATCGAGGGCAAGACCCTGCGACCGGGGACCCTTTACCGCTACAAGACGGCGTTGGAGAAGCGGATCCTGCCCGTGCTGGGCGACATCCCCTTGAAGGACCTCACCCGCCTGGACGTGGCCACCTGGTACACGAAGCTGCGCGTAGTGCTGGCCGAGGAAGCGCGCGGCAGGAAGTGGCACGGCAAGGAGAAGTCCGACGGTCGCGGCGCCGCCTTCTCTGCCTATCAGGTGCTCTCGTCGATCCTGAACGACGCCGTGGACCACGAGCTGCTGAATGTCTCGCCGGCGAAGGTCAAGGGTGCGCTGCGGTACAAGGCCGTGCACGAACCGATCGTTGTCACGACCGACCAGATGTGGCGGATGACGGAGCTCATGCCCGACTACCTCCGGGCCATCGTGCCGCTGGCCGTGACCACCGGTCTGCGCAACGGGGAGCTGCGCGCGCTCAAGCGCAGGCACCTGGACCTTGGCGATCCGTCGCGTGCGACGGTCACCGTGCGTGGCACGGCGGCCGATCATCGGGAGCGAGGCAAGTTCACGGAGATTGGCGAGCCGAAGACCGATGCGTCCTACCGGGAGATCGCGATCCCGTCCTTCGTGGTCTCCATCCTCCGGGAGCACCTGGAGAAGTTCTCCGAGCCGGGCGCCGACGGGATCGTGTTCCGGGCGGCGCGCGGGGGAGTGATGCACCGCCAGATCATCCAGCGCAAGTGGACAGTCGTCCGGAAGTCCGTCGGGCTGGACGAGCTGCACTTCCACGACCTGCGGCACACTGCGCTGACGTGGGCCGCTCGCTCCGGCGCGACACTGGCAGAGCTGATGGCGATTGCCGGGCACAGCAACCCGACTGTCGTGCTGCACTACCAGCACCTCGGGGACGAGGAACGGCGGCACACGATCGCCGAGAAGCTCGGGGCCGCGTTCAAGGACGATCTGGCCGAACGCCGGGCTCTTCGGACCCCGCAAGCCGACACCAAGAACGGGACACAGGTCTCGGGCTGAGTGTCACGCACTGGGAGCAGCGCGTTTCTGCGCGGAGCAAGGTGCACACCTGTGAGGTCAAAGGGTTCGCCGCACACCGGAGGTTCGACATGGCAATGCATCGTTCAACGCGAGAAAGCAGCACGGCCCCGGCTCCACAGACGCCACGACAGGCTTCTACGAGCGCAACACGGCTTGTCTCGCTCCGTGACGCCGCTGAAGTGTTCGGCGTGTCCGTCAAGACGCTCCGTCGTCGGATCGCCGACGGAACAGTGACTGGCTACCGGATCGGCACGCTGATCCGTGTGGACCTGGACGAGCTCCGGGCGGCGCTGGTGGTGAAGATCCGCTCGGCACACTGATGCGTGCGTGATTGGCGTCGGAGCATTTGCGCCGGTCGTACGGTCCCGCCAAATTGGCGGGACCGTACTTTTCCGGTTTGTCTCTCGGGGCCGGTCGGGGACGAAGAGGCCCGGAGCGTCTGCCCAGGTCATATGGTTCTGCCAATTTGGCAGAACCATTGTTGTCCGGTTTGTTCTCCAGGCCTGGGGCGGGCCAGTGGCGCGTCGGGGGTTCGGTAGAACCCCAGGTCACGCGGTGGTGCCAAATTGGCACCACCGCTGATGTCCGGATTAGCCCTGAGGCTGGCGACAGCCCAGGTCTGGCCGCGCGGCATGCCGGAGCGAACCCGCAGGTGGCGCGGTGGTGGCAATTTGCCACCACCGCGCATGTCCGAGTTAGCCCTCGTACAGCTGCACCTGCCTGCCCCCTGCTCGCGATTGCGTACGTCGCCTGTACCTGTCGAGGTACTCGTTGATGTCCCCCATGCGGCCATATCGGGTGCGTTCCTGGCGGGGGACATGGCGGCGAGCAGGGTGAACGCATGTCCCCCAACTCGTGGGCATGACCCCGCAGCTTGGCCGACTGACTCCAGCCGCCGGCTCCCAGCGTGCTGTCTGTGCGCGGATACACATCCATGCGTCGAGGATGACGAACGTGCGCGCGCTCTGCGCACACCAAGTCGTGCGCACACCAAGGTGTGCGCACCTATCAGTGCAGGTCAGCTGCGCGCACCAACTCGCGGCGAGTACTTATGCGGCAAGGGTGCGTCGCGACCGCGTCCGTGGTGCGCTACTGACGGGATGGTGCCTTGGGTTCGATGGGAAAGGTACGAGAGTCCGTGTTCCAGCGGGCTCGGACCAGACCCGGAGCGTGAGCCGTGCTGGCGTTCTGGATGGCAGATGGGTGCTGGCTGCCGGCCGCGTGAGCAGGCCGCTATCGTGCGGGCGTGACTGTGCCCGCTCGCTGCCTTGTGACCGGATCTACCACCTTCGGCAGTTCCCGAGGTCTTTCTGGTGGCGGAGGTATCGGCGCTGGTGCGCGATACGGCGGACATGTCCATGTGCGACGCACATGGACCCAGCGCTAGTGACAATCAGCGACGGAGCGAATATATGACCATCGTGGGCATCGTTTTCGGCACCGCCTTCGTGGTGACGGGGGCCATCTTAATGGTGTTCAGCGGGAGAATCGGGAATGCGGCAGACAGGGATGTGGGTCGCAATTTGTCAGCCGTGCTTGCCGATCTCGTCCGTAAATCCCCTTCGGGGCTCGATATGAACCGGCCCGGGTTTGATGCCGCTGCTGTTTGAGTCCGGAAGGATGAACAGCATGCCGAAGAAGATCGATCCCCAGCTGCGTGCGAGGTGCGTACGGCTGGTGCGCGAGCACCAGCAGGAGTACC